>ERZ837380.4127-NODE-4127-length-12622-cov-6.462083_pt1 | contig 12622 bp, 13 predicted proteins | sample MGYA00519685_ERZ837380 | MGnify/ENA primary metagenome ERZ837380 (study PRJEB31850, sample SAMEA3708817) | human gut metagenome | biome: human gut; feature: human-associated habitat; material: faeces | place: China | collected 2014 ...
CGGGGCGTCATGGTGGTGTTCGGCGGGCACGTCATCGCGGGCACCCGCGCCAAAAAGAACAAGACCATCAGCTATGACGCCTTTGCGTCGGTCAATTTTCCGGCGCTGGCCCTGGTGCAGGGCGACCGGCTGGTGCGGTATGTCCCCTCTCCCTGGCCCACCGGCCCGGTGGAGTTTGGCCGGGCGCTCAACCCCAAAGTCTTTCTGCTCAAGCTGACTCCCGGCCTGAGCCCCGAGCTGATCCCGGCCATCTTTCAACATTACGACTGTGTGATCGTGGAAAGCTTTGGCGTGGGCGGCATCCCGCAGCGGCTGATGGACGCCTTTGCCGAGGGGTTGGGCGACTACGACCAGACCCACAAAATCCTGATCCTGACCACTCAGGTCACCTACGAGGGCAGCGATGTGGGCATTTACGAGGTGGGCAAGCGGGTCAAGAACCGCTTCCGTTTCCTGGAAGCCCATGACATGACCATTGAGGCGGTCATCACCAAGGTGATGTGGCTGCTGGCCCAGAACTGCGAGAGCTTCGACCAGCTCCAGCAGCGGTTCTACCGTCAGATCAATTTTGATACATTTTATCATTGATAGGTTGGCCGCAAAAAGGACACGGCAGCGCCGTGTCCTTTTTCGTTCTTTAAAACACCAGCTGCACCAGCAGCACATAGCAGAGCGTACCGCCTGCAATGGATCCCAGTGTTTCGTGCTTCCACTTGTGGAGCGCGATGGTCACGCCGATGGCGATGGCCTCCGGGATGCCGTGGCTGTCCGTAAAGACGCTGACGCCTTTGAGGCAGTAGATGATGAGCATTCCGAAGATGGCGGCGGGCAGCACCCGCCCCAGATACCGGACGACTTCCGGCGGCTGCTGGTCCTTGGACGAGAAGATCAGGAACGGCAGAAACCGGGTGAGCATGGTGGCTGCCGTGCAGGCGGCAATGGTGATGCCAAACTGGACTCCGCTCATGGGGCCACCTCCTCGGTTTTATCAGCCTGCTCAATGGGCTTGCGCAGCACGAGCAGCAGCACCAGAATGCAGATCATGGACGGGATCAGAAAACTGCCGGAGCCAAACACCAGCAGGCAGATAAACGGCACCACAAGCCCGATGAAGCCGGAGTAGTGCTGCTTTTCTTTCTCCCACTGGTTGAGGAAGATGACCACGAACATGGCGGTCATGACAAAATCCACGCCCTCGGTGCTGAACGGAAGGATGGAGCCCACCGCTGCCCCCAGAAAAGCGCTGGCCACCCAATAGATCTGGTCCAGCAGGGTGATGAAGAACATGAACCACCCACGGTCTACCCCCTCGGGCGGCTCGGCCGAACAGGTGATGGAAAACGTCTCGTCGCTCATGGCGTAGATCATGTAAAAGCCGCGCGGGCCGTAACCCTTATAGCGCTCCAGCATGGTCAGGCCGTAGAACAGGTGCCGGGCCTGGATCATGAGCGCCATCAAAAAGGCAGAGAGGGGCGAAAAGCTGCCCAGCAGCAGGGAGGCCAGCACAAATTCCAGGCTTCCGCCGTATACCACGGTGCCCATCAGGGGCGGCAGCCAGATGGGCAGGCCCAACGACTGCACATAGATGCCATAGCCTAGCCCCAGCACAAAATACCCCGTCAGCACCGGAATGGTTTGGGGGAACGCGGCTTTCAGCGCCGCCAAAACCGCCCCGGAGGAATCGCGGGACGGGGTCAAAACGGTTTGATTCGTCTGTTGCATTTTATTCAACCCTCCAATCTAGTATTATAACAGGTTTATCCTGCTTTGCAAGAGGCGGTTTCCGGATGCAAAACACCCCCGCTGAAAGCTTTTGGAAAGCTCCCGGCGGGGGTGTTGTATTTTGATGAGAAAGGGGATCTTAGGCTTCGTTCTTTTTGGCAAGGTCTTTGGTGTAGAGGGCGCGGGTGGCGTTGAGGACGGCGATGACCATGACGCCGACGTCGGCGAAGATGGCCGTCCACATGCTGGCGATGCCCAGCGCGCCGAGGATGAGGCAGATGCCCTTGACGCCCAGCGCAAAGACGATGTTCTGATACACGATGCCGTTGGTGCGGCGCGCGATCCGCATGGCCAGAGCGATCTTGGCCGGGTCGTCGTCCATCAGGACAACGTCCGCGGCCTCAATGGCAGCGTCGGAGCCCAGAGCACCCATGGCAATGCCGATGTCCGCACGGGACAGAACAGGGGCGTCGTTGACGCCGTCGCCCACAAAGGCGAGGTTCTCTTTGGGCTGCTTGGAGGCCAGCAGCTTCTCGATCTGATCGACCTTGTCGCCCGGCAGCAGGCCAGCGTGGTACTCGTCCAGGCCCAGCTCGGCGGAAACGGCTTTCGCCACCGGCTCGGCGTCGCCCGTCAGCATGACGGTCTTGCGGACACCGGCCTGTTTCAGGCCCTTGATGGCCTGCGCGCTGTGGGGTTTGACCACATCGGCAATGAGCAGGTAGCCTGCATACTTGCCGTCAATGGCCACATGAACGATGGTGCCGGCCTCCGTTACAGCAGGGACGGTCAGGTTCCGCTTTGCCATCAGGCGGGCATTGCCGCAGGCCACGGCTTTGCCGTCCACCTTGGCCGTAACGCCGTAGCCGCCAAGCTCCTCCACGTCGGTGACGCGGCTCTGGTCGATCTCCTTGCCATAAGCGGCCTTGATGCTCAGGGAGATGGGATGTTTGGACCAGCTCTCGGTCAGGGCCGCGGCCTCCACCAGAGCGTCTTGCGAGGTGCCCTCCGTGGGATAAATGCCGGTGACTTTAAAGGTGCCCTGCGTCAGGGTGCCGGTCTTATCAAAGACCACCACGCCGGTACGGGCCAGCTCTTCCAGATAGGTAGAGCCCTTGACGAGGATGCCGCAGGCGGAAGCGCCGCCAATGCCGCCGAAGAAGCTCAGAGGGATGGAGATGACCAGCGCGCAGGGGCAGCTGATGACGAGGAACGTCAGGGCGCGGTAGATCCAGTCGCCAAAGCGGGCGGACTGGCCCGTCAACAGCAGAACGATGGGCGGCAGGAATGCCAGTGCCAGAGCGCCGTAGCAGACAGCGGGGGTATACACCCGGGCAAAGCGGGTGATGAAGTTCTCGGCCCGGGCTTTCTTCATGCTGGAGTTTTCCACAAGATCCAGAATTTTGGAGACGGTGGATTCGCCAAATTCCTTGGTGGTCTGAATCTTCAGCAGGCCGGTGACGTTGACACAGCCGCTGATGACATCGTCCCCGGCCTTGACGTCCCGGGGCAGGCTCTCGCCGGTGAGGGCGGCGGTGTTCAGGGCCGAAGCGCCCTCCAGAATGATGCCGTCAATGGGGATGCGCTCGCCGGGCTGGACCACGATGGTGGTGCCGATCTCGACCTCATCCGGGTCTACCTGTTCCAACTTGCCGTCCTCGCCCTCAATATTGGCGTAGTCCGGGCGGATGTCCATCAGGCTGGAAATGCTCTGGCGGCTCTTGCCCACGGCCACGCTCTGGAACAGCTCGCCGATCTGGTAAAAGAGGATAACGGCGCAGCCTTCCACATAGTCGCCCAGGGCAAAGGCACCCACGGTAGCCACCGCCATCAGGAAGCACTCGTCAAAGGGCTGGCGGTTCTTGATGCCCTTGATGGCCTTGCGGAGCACGTCCCAGCCGACCACCAGATACGGGATGCAGTACAGAGCCAGCTCCACCGGCGTGGGGAAGCTGGGCAGCAGTTTCAAAATGGCTACAAGGATCACCGCTGCGATGATCTGCTTGAGCATTTTCTTTTGTTTTTTGTTCATCTCAGTCTCTCCTTTTGCGCGGATCTCGGCACGGGTTTTCAGGGGGGAGTTTTCGTCCGATTCCACCTGTTTTCCACAGTAAGTGGGTTTTTCCACGTTTTCCCCCGCCTTTTCCACAGACTTTTCCCGACAAAAAGAGGCTGTTTGGCGTCTCTTTTTGCACTTTTCCGCAAGAAATGTTGAAAACCAGGTGGAAACTGTGGAAAACCTGTTTCTTTTTCCACAAAAGCGTTCCGTTGTATAAAAAGGCCCCTCCCGGGGGAGGGGCTCCGAGGTTCCGGAAGATCAGATGCCGAAGATCTCGCAGTCGTCCTCCACTTTCTTGCAGGCGGTCAGCACTTTCTGCATGGTGGCCTTGGGGTCTGCACCCTCAGCAAACTCCACGTTCATCTTCTGGGTCATAAAGCTGACGGTTGCCTTTGCCACGCCGGAAACGGTGTTGGCAGCGTCTTCCATCTTGGCGGCGCAGTTTGCGCAGTCCACTTCGATCTTATAGGTCTTCTTCATAGTAAGTACCAGCCTTTCTCATTCTTCAATATGATCCATCCCCATGGAGAGGATGCTGCGCACATGGTCATCGTCCAGTGCGTAGTAAACAGTTTTGCCCTCCCGGCGGAACCGCACCAGTTTGCAGTCCTTGAGCACCCGGAGCTGATGGCTCACGGCGGACTGACTCAGCTGCACCGCGTTGGCGATGTCCTGCACGCACAGCTCGTTATCGTGGAGCGCGTACAGGATCTTGATGCGGGTGGAGTCGCCAAATACCCGGAACAGGTCGGCCAGCTCGTAGAGCACCTCGTCATCGGGCATATCAATGGGCTGCGCGGCGGGGGCGCTTTTCTTTTCGGGTTCCTGCTGCGGCATCTGGACATCTCCTCTCGGGTCGATTTTTACATGAACGTTTGTTCATGTGTTCATGATAGCATGGGGAAAGGCTCCTGTCAAGGGGTTTGGAGAAGAATTTTGCTGGAATTTCAAAAAAGATATTTTTTGCCCCAATACGCAAAAAAGTGGCATTTTTATTTTGCAAAAAGGGTGCGGTTTCAAGGCCGCCTTTTTCCGGGAAGAACCCACGGCAGATACATCCCCGCCAGCACCAGCGCCACGGCGGGGAGAAAGCCCAGGATATACCACTGTTCCCCAAACCACTGGGTAAACAGCGCCGTCACCGGGCTGCTGGTGGGGCCGTTCAGAAAGTAAAAGTTTGTGTACAGCACTTTATTTAAAAAGTAAATGGGCAGCGCCGAGCCAAACAGAAAGGCCAGCACCGCCGGGAGCCGCCGCACCTGCGGGCGGAACCCGCCTGCTACCAGCAGAACCGGGTAAAGCACCAACAGCCCATGGAGGGTAACAGAATGCAGGTTGATGAGGCTCCACGCCTTTGTCCCCAGCCAACCGGGGCAGAGCAGCGCAATGGCGGCCCCCGGTGCGCAGAGGGCGTAGAGCTCCTCTTTGCACCAGTCCTTTCCGGTCAGGGTGCAGGTTGTGCAGAGGAAAATATGGATGCTGCACAGGTGGAGAGGCAGGTAGCTCCAGTTCCACTGCCCAGTGGCCAGCATGGCAATGACCAGCACGGCTTCATCTGCCAACAGCAAAACCGTAACGCCCCACAGGATGCGCCGCCGGGTGCGTTCCGGGCTGCGGCGGTACCAGCGGGCTGTCAGCAGGATGCAGACCGCCACTGCCTCCAGCTCTCCCAGGTGCACCGCTCCAAACAGCGGATAGCCCTGATACCCCGGGCCATACCGCCGGGCGATCATTTCATACGACATCCAGAACTCACTCATCTGCTCCACCGCCTTTTTGCCTTTATGATAGGCTTTTCCTGCCCAAAAAGGAAGTGTTTCGCCGGAAAAATCTCCAAAACAGGTGCACAGCGGCGCAAAATGTGGTATTCTACTGTTGGTTCGTAAATTCATGTCGTTTCGACATCTTACACAAAAAGAAAAGGAGAATTTTTATGACTCTGACAACTGGGATCCACGGCGAGCAGTCCGTGGCTGTGACCAACGAAAACACCGCAAAAACCATGGGAAGCGGCACGCTGGACGTGTTTGCGACTCCCGCTCTGGTGGCACTGGCCGAGAAGACCTGCTGGATGAGCGTGGCCGAGGCTCTGGACGAGGGCTGCGGCACCGTGGGCACCAAACTGGAGCTGGAGCACACGGCCCCCACTCCCGTGGGCATGACCGTGACCTGCGAGAGCGAGCTGGTGGCCGTGGAGGGCCGCAAGCTGGTGTTCAAGGTCTCGCTCCACGACGAGAAAGGCCCCGTTGGCGGCGGCACCCACGAGCGCTTTGTCATCAACAACGCCAAGTTTGCGGCCAAGGCCGAGAGCAAAAAGAATTAAACCTCTCAGTCGAACTTCGCTCGCCAGCCGTTCCCCTTTCGGCACTTGCGTGCCACCTCCCCCGGCCGGGGGAGTCTTTCCTACCAGGGGAGCCTTTGGCAAATAGATCAACTTTCATCCGACTGCCAAGGCCTCCCCTCGACAGGGGAGGTGGCATCGCGTGAGCGATGACGGAGAGGTTCCAGTTCCAGCGGCGGCGGGTCGGCCCGCAGGGCCTCCTGCTCGGCTTTCTGCTGGGCCTCCCACAACAGGCGGGCGGCCTGCTCGCTGGCGCGGAACAGCTCAAAATACAACGCTTTATAATCCGGCGCGGCAAACACCCCCTTTCTTCCTTTCTGGGGGATAGTCTGCCCCGCCGCACCCCAAAACAAACCTGATCTTCAAGAGGAATCATTTTTATGAAAAAGAACAATCTCTCCTGGGTGGGCGCTCTGCTCGTCTTCGGCCTGCTGTTGTGGTGCACGTCTGCCACACCGGGCAAGATCGCAGACCCGTCCACCTACACCTGCGCCGTCTACAGCACGGCGCTCTCCCTGCTGCCCCCGGTGGTGGCCATCGTGCTGGCCCTGAACACCAAGGAGGTCTACACTTCCCTGCTGGTGGGCATTGCCACCGGTGCCCTGCTTTACGCCAACGGCAACCTGGAGCTGGCCCTGACCACCCTGTTCTTCAATGAGGACGGCGGCATGATCTCCAAACTGTCCGACAGCAGCAATGTGGGGATCCTGGTCTTCCTGGTCATGCTGGGCATTCTGGTGGCCCTGATGAACAAGGCCGGCGGCAGCGCGGCCTTTGGCCGGTGGGCCTCCACCCATATCCACACCCGGGCCGGGGCACAGTTTGCCACCCTTCTGCTGGGGATCATGATCTTTGTGGACGACTACTTCAACTGCCTGACCGTCGGCTCGGTCATGCGCCCGGTCACTGACCGTCAGAAAGTCTCCCGCGCCAAGCTGGCCTACCTGATTGACGCCACGGCGGCCCCCGTCTGCATCATTGCGCCGGTGTCCAGCTGGGCTGCTGCTGTTACTTCCTCGGTGCCAGAGGGCTCCGGTATCAACGGCTTTACCATGTTCCTGCGCACCATCCCGTATAACTATTACGCCATCCTCACCATGGTCATGAGCCTGTTCGTCATCTTTACCGGGACGGACTACGGCCCCATGAAGCTGAATGAGACCAACGCCATGAACGGCGACCTCTTCACCACCGAGGACCGCCCCTACGGCGATGATGTGGACGACGGCACCGACACCAAGGGCCATGTCATCGACCTGGTGGCCCCGGTCATCGTCCTCATTGCGGCCTGCATCTTTGGCATGGTGTACACCGGCGGCTTCTTTGAGGGCACCGATTTCATTACCGCCTTTGCGGACTGCAACGCTTCCATGGGCCTTGTCATGGGCAGCAGCATTGCCCTGTTCTTTACCTTTGTGTTCTACCGCGTGCGGGGAGTTATGACGTTCCAGGACTTTGCCGCCTGCATCCCCGAGGGCTTCAAGGCTATGGTCAGCCCCATGCTGATCCTGACCCTCGCCTGGACGCTGTCCGGCATGACCGGCCTGCTGGGTGCAAAATATTATGTCGCCAACCTGCTGGGCGGCTCGGCCGCGGCGCTGCAGTATCTGCTGCCGGTCATCATCTTTGTGGTAGCCGTCTTCCTGGCCTTTGCCACCGGCACCTCCTGGGGCACGTTCTCCATCCTCATCCCCATCGTCTGCCATGCATTCCCGGAGGGAGAGATGCTGGTCATCTCCATTGCGGCCTGCCTGTCCGGCGCCGTCTGCGGTGACCACTGCTCCCCGATCTCCGACACCACCATCATGGCCTCGGCTGGTGCCCATTGCAGCCATGTGAACCACGTTTCCACCCAGCTGCCCTATGCGCTGACGGTGGCCGGCGTCTCGGCGGGCTGCTATGTCCTCACCGGCCTGTCGGAGGCCGTGCTGGGTGCCCGGGCCAATCTGGTCAGCTCTCTGGTACTGTTGGGCGTCGCCATTTTCCTGGAGCTTATCGTGTTGAGCGTCATCCGGGTGCGGACGGGCCACGGCAAAAAAGTTGTTCGCTGAAAATTTTGCGACAAGCGTTGATTTTTTCCTCCAAAACGTGATATACTAAAAGAAATTGAGTTAATTTGTCACAAGGAGGGCGTTCATCTTGCTGGAAGAAGTGTTTCAGGAAGTCTACACCAAGTTCAAACTGCATTTTTACCAGAGCGTGTTCCAGCGCTTTGCTACCCGGGAGGCGACCCTGACCACGGTGGAGTCGTTCTGCATGGAGGGCATCATGGCCATGGGAGAGCCCACCATTGCCGAGTTTTCCCGGATGATGGGCATTTCTACCCCCAATGCCGCTTATAAGATCGGCAGCCTGGTCCGCAAGGGCTATGTAGAAAAGATCCAGTCCACGGTGGACCGCCGGGAGTACCATCTCCGTCCTACACAGAAGTATATCAACTACTACAACATCAGCTATTCCTACCTGCACACCGTCATTGAGCGTGCCAGGGAGCGGTTTTCCCCGGAGGACTGCAAAAAGCTTGAGGAAATGCTCTCGGTGGTCAGCCATGAGCTGATGCCCGAGCTGGATATGCTGACCCGTGTTCAGGCCGAGGCCCCGGAGCGTGCCGCGGAGGATGGGAAGACCAACGCATAAAAGCCGCAAATAAAAAATCCATCGCTGTCAAAAACAGCGATGGATTTTTTCTTTCCAGAAATACGCTCAGACGTTCGCCGCGCCCCGATCGAGAATTTTATCGAACCGGGACAGGAACGTGAACACCGTGATACTGGCCGCCATGATGTCGCTGACGGGCTCCGCGAGGAAGACCGCGAACACCGGGTCCGGCAGGAGGTGCGGCAGGAGGAAGATGAGCGGGATGAGGAGAATGAGCTTGCGCAGGCAGGCCAGCAGGAGGCTGACCTTGGCCTGCCCCAGCGCCATAAAGCTCTGCTGGCAGGCGATCTGAACGCCCATGGCAAAGAAACCGGCCATGTAGATGCGCATAGCCCAGGTGGTGTACTGGATGAGGGTGGCATCGGAGGTGAAGATGCCGGCCACCAGCCCGGGCACCAGCATCATCCCCAGCCAGAACAGGGTGGTGTACCCGAAGCAGAGGGTGAACTGGAAACGGAACGCCTCTTTCACACGGGCCTGATTGCCCGCGCCAAAGTTGAAGCTCATGACCGGCTGGCCGCCCTGGCAGATGCCCTGAATGGGCAGGGTGCAGAGCTGGGAAACGCTGGTGATGACGGTCATGGCACCCACGGCCACGTCACCGCCGTACCGGGACAGGCTGGAGCTGAAGCTGATGGAGAGCAGGCTCTCGGTGGAAAGCATCACAAAGGTGGAGATGCCCAGCCCCATCACGGGCAGGATGACCCGGCCCTCGGGCCGCAGATGCTCTTTGCGGAGCCGGAGGATGGTCTTGCTCCCGGTGAGGAAGCGCAGGATCCAGAAGGCACCCACGGCCTGGCTGAGCACCGTGGCAATGGCGGCACCCCGCACGCCCATGTCCAGCACAAAGATGAGGATGGGGTCCAGGATGATGTTGATGACCGCGCCGATGACGGTGGTCAGCATACTGATCTTAGCAAAGCCCTGGGTGGTGATAAAGGGGTTCATGCCCATGACGATGAGGACACAGACCGAGCCCAGGATATAGATGCGGCTGTAGGCCAGCGCGTAGGGCAGGGTGGCCTCGCTGGCACCAAAGAGCCGCAGCAGGATGGGAGCCCCGGCATAGAACCCGATGGTAAGCACCACGGCAAAAAACAGCAGCATGGTAAAGCTGTTGCCGATGATCTTTTCGGCTTCTTCTTTGTTGCCCTGCCCCAGCGCGATGGCCGTGCGGGGCGCGCCGCCCGCGCCGATGAGCATGGCAAACGCGTTGAGCAGCATCAGGATGGGGGCAAACAGGCCCACACCCGTCAGCGCCGCCGCGCCAATGCCCTCAATATGGCCGATATAAATACGGTCCACGATGTTGTACAGCAGGTTGACCACCTGAGCCACAACGGCGGGGATCATGAGCTGGAGCAGCAGCTTTTTGACATTGCCGCTCCCCATGTTCTGTCTGGTCTGCGCCATGAAATCTCTCCTTTGAGTTGAAATTTTTCAACAAAGTGCAATTCGTAAAGCAAAGCACGGCAAAAATCGACCGGCTTTGACAAAAAACACGAAAAACGCCTGAGACTATTGTAACACGGCGGCGGGGGGAACACAAGAACGCCTGCGGGGCCGGGCATGGCAACATTACTGTTCCGGTGCATTGAATTTACCGATGGCTTGTGTTACACTGGATTCGTTCGTTTTGGAATTTGAGATAGGAGAAAAATATGGAATCTCAACACAAAAAGCGGAGCGCGTTCTCCGGCAAGATCGGCTTTGTGCTGTCGGCCGCAGGCGCGTCCGTTGGCCTTGGCAACATCTGGCGTTTCCCGTATCTGGCGGCCAAGTATGGCGGCGGCATCTTTCTGCTCATCTACATTCTGCTGGCGTTCACGTTCGGCTATACCATGATCGTGGCGGAGACGGCTCTGGGCCGGATGACCAAGAAGAGCCCGGTGGGCGCTTTCGCGGCCTTTGGCAAAAAGGGCGGGCTCTCGTTCGGCGGCTGGATCAACGCCATCATCCCCATCCTCATCGTGCCCTATTACTCGGTCATTGGCGGCTGGGTCATCCGGTACCTGGCGGATTACATTGCCGGGCACGGCAAGGAGCTGGCCACGGACGGCTATTTCTCGTCGTTCATCTCCAATGGTGCTTCGGCGGAGATCTGCTTTGTCATCTTCACCGTCTTCACGCTGGCGATCATCTTTGCGGGCGTCCGCAACGGCGTGGAACGGGTCTCCAAAGTCATGATGCCCATTCTGGTGGTGCTTTCCGTCATCATTGCGGGTTACTCCGTCACCCGGCCCGGGGCGCTGGCGGGTGTGAAGTATTTCCTCGTGCCCAATGTCGCCCATTTCTCCTGGATGACCGTCGTCACGGCCATGGGGCAGATGTTCTATTCCCTGTCCATCGCCATGGGCATTCTGGTCACGTTCGGCTCCTATATGAAAAAGGACGTCTCGATTGAGGAGTCCACCGAGAACGTCGAAATTTTTGACACGGCCATTGCCATCATGGCGGGCCTGATGATCATTCCGGCGGTTTTCTCGTTCTCCGGCGGCGACCCCGATACCCTGCAGGCTGGCCCGGCCCTGATGTTTATTACCATCCCCAAGGTGTTCGACAGCATGGGCCTTGGCACCGTGGTGGGCATCCTGTTTTTCACGCTGGTGCTGTTTGCGGCGGTCACCAGCTCCATTGCCCTGACCGAAAGCGCTGTCTCCACCTTTGAGGACGAGCTGGGTTGGGACCGTCATCAGGCCACCGTCCTCATCGGCGTCATCATGCTGGTGCTGGGCAGCCTCTCGGCCCTGGGCTACGGCCCGCTGGCAGGCGTGACCGTGTTCGGGATGCAGTTTTTGGATTTCTTTGATTTCCTTACCAACTCTGTCATGATGCCCATTGCGGCCATCACCATCTGCCTGCTGGTCTCCCGCGTCATCGGTGTAAAAAAGATCGAGGAAGAGGTCACTTTGAGCGGCAAACCGTTCCGCCGCAAGGTCGTCTTCAACTTTATGATCCAGTATCTCTGCCCCGTTTTCGCGGCCATCATTCTGGTCAGCTCGGTGGCAAATGCACTGGGCTGGATCGCCATGTAAAAGAAAATACAGCAAGTTACAGCAAAACCCCGGCGGGATCGTTCGACTCCGCCGGGGTTTTATGTTACGGATTCAAAAAATGCAGATCAGCCCTTGCAGCCCTGCTCTTCCCAATCGCCGAAGTCGGAAGCATCCGCGATTTTGGTGGGGTCGAACTTGCCGTTCTCATCTTTGGGAGCAACAGCGGGGCCGACCTCCACGGGGTTCGGGTTGGGGGCCTCCGCTTTGGCTTCGCTCTCCGCTTTGGCTTCGCTCTCCGCTTTGGCTTCGCTCTCCGCTTTGGCTTCGCCCTCCACTTTGGTTTCGCCCTCGGCGTAAGCCTGTGCGGTCTTGGCGGCCTCCTCGGCGTCATTTTCGGCGTCCTCGGGGAACTCGATTTCCTCCACATGGAGCGGGGCCTTGTCGTTGAGGATCTGATCCAGCACAACGATGGCAGCGCCGGTGACAGCAACGGCAGCCGCCGTGCCCAGGATACGGAACAAAGCTTTCATAGCAACCTCCTAAAGCCAACTGGCTATAGACCGGCCCTTGCCTCTCTGTTTGGGAGAGGCGTCCGCAAAGCAGACGGGCGAATTTAAGAGAACGTCACAACGTCGTTCAGGGGCTTCTCAGCGGGCTCCACGGAGAGGGCGGTCAGCACCGGGCCCTTGCCGCGGTAGATATTGTGGAACTTGTAGTTGACCTTGGCGGTCACGCGCACCCAGGCACGCTGCTCCAGGGCTTTGTAGCCGTCGTAAACGCAGGGGAAGCCGACAAACTGGATGTCCTGCACGCAGCAGGTCATGGCAAAGCGGCCGGGCACAAAGC
>ERZ837380.4136-NODE-4136-length-12603-cov-67.102327_pt1 | contig 12603 bp, 10 predicted proteins | sample MGYA00519685_ERZ837380 | MGnify/ENA primary metagenome ERZ837380 (study PRJEB31850, sample SAMEA3708817) | human gut metagenome | biome: human gut; feature: human-associated habitat; material: faeces | place: China | collected 2014 ...
TGCCGCACCTCGCTCGCCGTATCGGCACTTAGAATTATGCGGTATTGCCTAAAATTCCTGCCAAGAAAAGTTCACATCCTTGTGGTAGAATAAATATTATGATGTTCAAGCAATATCGCCCATGGAAAGGGGACTACCCATGTCGCAGATGACAAAGCGCGCACTGGAAGCTTCGCTCAAGGAACTGCTGCGCCACAAACCGCTGGACAAAATCACGGTCAGCGACTTGACCGACCACTGCGGGGTCAACCGCATGACCTTTTATTACCACTTTAAGGATATTTACGACCTTGTGGAATGGTGCTGCGAGGAGGACGCTGCCCGCGCGCTGGCCGGGCAGAAAACCTATGATACCTGGCAGCAGGGCTTTTTGCAGATTCTGGAAGCCCTGCGGAAGGACAAAGCGTTTTTTACCAGCGTCTACCGTTCCATCAGCCGCGAACAGCTGGAAAATTATCTCTACCGCCTGACCTATGACCTGATGATGGGCGTTGTGGAGGAGCGCGCCGCCGGTATGACGGTTCGCCCGGAGGATAAAGAGTTTATCGCCAACTTTTATAAGTTCGCCTTTGTGGGGCTGACACTGGACTGGATCAAAAACGATATGCGTCAGGACCCCGCCCAGCTGGTGGAACAGCTTTCCACCCTGATTCACGGTGATGTGACCAAGGCGTTGGAAAAATGCCGCATTGATAAAAGCTGATGTACATCTTGCGTTAAGGGCCGAACCATGAAATGCACGATCTGCGAAAAACGAATGTAGGCCGCCATGGCCCCCACCATCTTCCGCTGTTTTTCCGCCCCTGTAACAAAAACTTCAAATTTTATACAAAACAGCCGCCGTGATAAAAATTTCATCACGGCGGCTGTTTTGCTGATTGTGAGCCCCGCCTCCGCTGGTTATACTATAGATATTCCAAAAGGAACACCCCAGATAAACAAACGAACGCAAGGAGGCTTTTTATGTATTATTCCAGCGGTAACTATGAAGCTTTTGCCCGTCCCGAAAAACCGGAGGGCGTTGACCACAAGAGTGCCTACCTTATCGGCAGCGGCCTGGCCGCGCTGTCCGCCGCATGCTTTATGGTGCGTGACGGCCAGATGAAGGGCGAGCACATCCATGTGCTGGAAAAGGACCCCATCCCCGGTGGTGCCTGCGATGGCTACAAGTACCAGGACATCGGTTACGTTATGCGCGGCGGCCGTGAGATGGACAACCACTTCGAGTGCATGTGGGATTTGTTCCGCTCCATCCCCTCCATTGAGGATGAGAACGTCACCGTGCTGGACGAGTATTACTGGCTGAACAAGCACGATCCCAACTACAGCCTGTGCCGCGCCACCGTCAACTGCGGCGAGGATGCCCACACCGATGGCAAGTTCGGCCTGTCTGACAAGGGTGCCATGGAGATTTTGAAGCTGTTCATGACCCCGGACGAGCAATTGTACGATAAAAAGATCACCGACTTCTTTGATGACGAAGTCCTGAACACCAACTTCTGGCTGTACTGGCGCACCATGTTCGCCTTTGAGAACTGGCACAGCGCCCTGGAGATGAAGCGCTACCTTCAGCGCTACATCCACCACATCGGCGGTCTGCCGGATTTCACCGCCCTGCGCTTTACCCGCTACAACCAGTATGAATCCATGATCCTGCCCATGGTCAAGTACCTGGAAAGCTATGGCGTGCAGTTCCATTACGGCGTCAAGGTGACCAACGTTGCCTTTGACTGCGCCAACGGCAAAAAGCAGGCCACCCGCATTGATACTCTGCGCGACGGCCACGAAGAGTGCATTGACCTGACCGAGAACGACCTGGTGTTCATCACCAACGGCGGCTGTGTCGAAAACTCCACCATTGGCAGCCAGACCACCGTTGCCCCCCTCAAGTTTGATCTGAAGGAAGGCGGCGGCTGGGATCTGTGGCGCAAGATCGCCGCCCAGGACCCCAGCTTCGGCCACCCGGACAAGTTCTGCTATGACCCGGAGCTGAGCAACTGGATGAGCGCCACCATCACCACGCTGGACCAGCGCATTGTGCCCTATATCAAAAAGATCTGCAAGCGCGATCCCTTCACCGGCAAGGTCGTCACCGGCGGCATTGTCTCCGTCAAGGATTCCAGCTGGCTGCTCAGCTGGACCCTGAACCGCCAGCAGCAGTTCCGCGACCAGCCCAAGGACCAGCTCTGCGTTTGGGTGTACAGTCTGTTCAGTGATAAGCCCGGCGATTACGTCAAGAAGCCCATGCGCGAATGCACCGGCGAGGAGATCTGCCAGGAATGGCTGTACCACATTGGTGTGCCAGTTGACCAGATCGAGGATCTGGCTGCCAACAGTGCCAACACCGTGCCCTGCATGATGCCGTATATCGACGCTTTCTTTATGCCGCGCGCTGCCGGCGACCGCCCGGATGTTGTGCCCGAAGGCGCTGTGAATTTCGCTTTCATCGGCCAGTTTGCCGAGACCAAGCGCGATACCATCTTTACCACCGAGTATTCCATCCGCACCGGCATGGAAGCGGTTTACACCCTGCTGAACGTTGACCGCGGCGTACCGGAGGTCTGGGGCAGCGTATATGATATCCGCGACCTGCTGGATGCCACCGTAAAACTGCGCGACGGCAAAAAGGTCACCGATATGGAGATGAACGTTGTGCAGAAACTGGCCCTGAAAGAAGCTTTGAAGAAGCTGGAGGGCACCGAGATTGAAAAACTGCTGAAAGAATACAATGTGATCTGAAGCGTATAATCATTCTTCCATAAAAAGCACTGCCCCGGCGGGATATTTTGTCCCGCCGGGGCAGTGCTTTTATCATTTATTGCTCATTTTATTCCACTCTGTATGGAACGGTCTTGACCGTTCCATACAGAACATTTTATAACGCATTGCCAACTTAAAAATTATCTGTAGGGCGCTGCGCCCGCAGGCGCGTTTCGGAGACCAACCGAACCACAGGTTCGGCTCTTAGGCCGGAGATAGGTGCCCACGCCCCGCCGCAATCTTGCCTTGCTGCATATTACAAATTTGTGATGCACTAACCCCCATTTGTAGGGGCTGATGCTCGCATCGGCCCGCATAACAGCCTTGCCAAACCTCCTACCCACACCACAACCAGCGCCCCGGCGGTTACAATCTCCCGCCGGGGCGCTGCTTTATATGATTCTATTTAACATTTGCGTTTGCAATCTATTCTGCTTACCCCAAAATTGCAAAGCTCTGTGCACCCAGCACCAGCTCATCACCCTTCACTTCGGCTTTGCCGATCACATGAAGCACGCGGGTACCGTCTTCCAGCTTCAGGGGCAGTTCTGCTTCCTCGCGGGCGGGGTTCACCGCGCAGATCAGCTTGCCGCGCTCCCAGGCAAACGGGCGGTAGCTGCCCTTTGCCTTGGGGGCAAACCGCACATGGAACGGCGCATCGGAATCCAGATCCCGGTGGCTGTGGCGGAAGTTCAGCACCCCCTGCACGGTATGCCACAGGCTGTCAGGGTCTGCCTGCTGAGCAGCCACGGTGGGGGCGTCCGCGGCATCGTCCACCGGCAGGTACAGCTTGTCGGCTGCAGCGGTAGAAAATCCCTTGTTGGCGCTGTTATCCCACTGCATGGGGGTGCGGGAACCGGTGCGGAAATAGCCGCCCTCCTTGGTGGGCAGCGGCAGATAGCGCATGCCGATCTCATCGCCATAATACACAAACGGTGCGCCGGGCAGGGTAAACAGCATGGCGTAAGCAATTTTCAGCTCATCCGGAGTCAAACCGGCGGAGGGGCGGATGGTATCATGGTTGCAGGTAATCAAGCAGTACAGGCCGTCCTTGCGGGTCGCCTTGTAGCTGGGCAGCCAGTCATCCAGGAACTTGTCAATACCCGTGCCGGAATCCGCACAGAAATACGCCTTGCCGATGTTATGCGGGTCAGAATCTGTTGCGCCATCATAATTGCGCATCAGCCAGCTGTAGCCATTGCCCTGCCATTCCAGCATAAAGTCCATATCAAAGCCGTTTTTCAGGGACTGGCGCGGCTGGTTCCATTCGCTCACCAGAGCGGCTTCGGGGTATTCCTTGTCCAGCATAGCGGCAATATCGCGCCAGATGGCACAGGTATACTTTTTGTGGTGGGTATCATTCTTGACCAGGCTGGATGCCATATCCACACGGAAACCATCGCAGCCCATATCCAGCCAAAAGCGCATCACATCCTTCACGGCTTCCACCGTTGCGCGCGGGCCGGGGGCGTCTGTGGGCATTTGCCACTTTTCGCGGCACTTGCCGTAACCATAGTTCAAAGCAGGCTGGCACTTGAAGAAGTTCAAAATATAAGTACCGTTGCGGTCGGTCTCGCCGCCAATGAACGGCATACCGTCACCGGCGCTAAAGCAGGAGTCCGTCCAGATATAGCGGTCGGAATACTCATTCTTTTCCGGCTTGCTGCTCTCCTTAAACCATGCGTGTTCCTCGCTGGTATGGCCAGGCACCAGGTCCAGCAGCACATGGATGCCCTTGGCATGAGCTGCTTCAAACAGCGCTTTGGCATCCGCGTTGGTGCCATAGCGGGGGGCAATCAGCTTATAATCGCGCACATCATACCCGGCGTCCTTGAACGGGGAATCAAAGCAGGGGTTGATCCAAAGGGCGTTGCACCCCAGCTCTTTGATGTAATCCAGCTTTTCGATAATCCCCTTCAGATCGCCGATGCCATCCCCGTTGGTATCATAAAAGCTTTGGGGGTAAATTTCGTAAAAAACTGCGTCTTTCAGCCATTGTTTCAAAACAATCACTCCTATTATTTTCTGTCCCTCTGCGCGGAATCCGGCGCACCGTATGGTTCCCGCTGCACCGGGCAAAGTTCCACTTTTATCATACGGTTCCGCACGGCAGTTGTCAATCACCTTTCACAAAAACAGACGCAGATATTTTTAATTTTCTGGTGTCGGTGCACAATTTTGTCCGCTTATGGTGCATTCTGCTGCGTAACGCTGCTGTTCAGCATCCGGGCAAATTCGCGCGCAGCTGCGTTGGGAACACGGCCGCCATCCTGCACCAGCACAACATGACGGGCGGGGATTTCCTCTTTCAACTGGATGGTAAACACATCCCCCGCGGCCAGGGCGTCCTTGGCAAAATTCTGCGGCACATACCCCAGCCCCAGCCCGCTTTTGACCAGCGGCACCACCTGGTCGGTGGTAGCGGCCTCAGTATCCGGCTGCAAAACAAGATTGTTGCTTAAGTAAAACTGGTTATAGAACGCATAGGTCATCGTCTCGCTGCCCAGGCAGATCAGAGGGTATTGCTGCAGTTCTTTCAGCGCCCAGCAGCGGCCCTGCAAAAATTCAAAGTTCCTGCCGGCAATCAGAATTTCCTGGAACGGCATCAGCAGGGTACGGCGCATCGTGGATTCCAACCGGGCCGGGGTGGTGATCACACAAAGATCCACCAGCCCGCGCCCCAGCGCACGGATGGCCTGCGGGGTGGAATGGTTGGCAATGCGCAGCCGCACGCCGGGGTAACGCCGGTGGAATTCCCGCAGCTTATCCAGCAAAAACACATTCAAAGCGGTCTCGCTGGCGCTAATGGTCAGCGCGCCGCTTTCCAGCGCGGTAATGCCCGCCAGCTCGCTTTCCCCCGCCTGCAGCTGCTCCTGGGCGATTTCCACGTGGGCAAACAGCACCTCGCCCTCCGGCGTCATCGTCACGCCGCGGGTGCTGCGCACCAGCAGCTTGCAGCCCAGCTGTTCCTCCAGCCGGTTCAGGGCGCGGGTCACATTGGGCTGGCTCATGCGCAGCACATTGGCCGCGCGGGTTATACTGTGATATTTGCAGACATAGTAAAATAAGCGGTAATATTCATAGTTTACATTCACAGTTTTTCCTCTTTTCCTGCGTTTTGCCATATCAAATACAAATATTTTGCATGCGAAACATATATTTTACAAATGTGTTTTCCGACAGTATAATACAAACCGTTCCAGAAAACAAGGCATACCGGCAGGGTCCGTGCATACTCCCCCCAGGGTGTACCTGAAACGTCGAAAATTTAGAATATTTCTACAAACGCGGCCGGATTCCGCGTTAAAAATCCATCGCACATTTGCGAAATCTTCGTCATTTTCTTCGTTTTCAGCTACACCAGGTAAGCAAGCGGCCCTGCCGGTATTGTCCAGGAAGGATGGCACCATGCAGTATCAGGATATGACAAAAAAAGAAATGCAGCGGGAATACCACCGTCTGTGCCAGCGCTACCATGAGTACGAACAGCAGGGCCTGCAGCTGGATCTTTCCCGCGGAAAGCCTGCGCCGGAGCAGCTGGCACTTTCGCAGCGCATGCTGGGTGAACTGAACTCCCGCAGCGTGCTGGACAGTGAGGATGGCACCGACTGCCGCAATTACGGCGGGCTGGACGGCATTCCCGAAGCAAAAGCCCTGCTGGCCGGTATGATCGGCGCGCGGCCGGAGCAGGTCATGGTGGGCGGCAACAGCAGCCTGACCATGATGTTCGATATCCTCAGCCACGCCATGCTGGACGGCCTGCTGGGCGCAGAGCCGTGGGTGCAGGTCAAGGACCGCAAGTTCCTTTGCCCCGTGCCGGGTTATGACCGCCATTTTGCCATGACGGAGCATTTCGGCTTCCAGCTAATCCCCATCCCCATGCACAATGATGGCCCCGATATGGACATGATCGAAGACCTGGTCCAGCGGGATGCTTCCATCAAAGGCATCTGGTGCGTACCCAAGTACCAGAACCCCACCGGCATTGTGTTCAGCCCCATGGTGGTGGAGCGCTTTGCCCACCTGCAACCCGCAGCGCCGGATTTTCGCATTTTCTGGGATAACGCCTACTGCGTGCATGACCTTTACCCCAACGCCCCGGCCGTCCTGCCAGACATCCTGTCCGCCTGCGCCAATACCGGGCACCCGGATATGGTGTATGAGTTCTGCTCCACCAGCAAGGTTTCCTTCCCCGGTGCAGGCATCAGCGGCGTGGCGGCAAGTTCCGCCAACCTGATCGATCTGCGCAAAGTGTGGAAGTTTGCCACCATCGGCCCCGATAAGCTCAACCAGCTGCGCCAGGCACGTTTTTTCCGCAATGAAAGCGGCATTGAAGCCCATATGGCACGCCATGCCCGCCTGCTGCGCCCCAAGTTCGAGCAGGTCATCTCCATTTTCCGCGAGGAACTGGACGGCAGCGGCATTGCCAGCTGGACGGAACCCTGCGGCGGCTACTTCCTTTCCTTCGATACCATGCCGGGCTGCGCGGCCCGCACGGTGGAGCTTTGCCGCCGGGCCGGTGTCAAATTCACCCCCGCCGGTTCCACCTGGCCCTATGGCCGCGACCCGCAGGACAGCAACATCCGTATTGCCCCCAGCTTTGCCAGCGCCGAGGAGATCGAACCTGCGGCCCGGCTGTTTACCATCTGCGTGCGGCTTGCCACACTGGAAAAGCTGGCGGCTACCCGCTTTGCATCCGAAACCGCCCTTGGCGCGGAGCGCATCGCCTGAATCTCCGCTCCTTGGCAGTTTTGCACAAACACCGTTCCTTTCCCTCACCATCAAAACCGCATAAAACTGCAAGATTTGTTTGAAATCAAGAACTTTTCCGCATTTTTTGTCATTAAATTCGGCAATTAGCTCAATTTTCAGTGTGCTTTATTGTGCATCGTGCACAGTATTTTTAATCTGTCAGAATCACGGAATATCCAAAAGGCAGAATGTGCGGCAAGGGGCTTACAAATGGCGGGGAATGGTGGTATTATGGCGGCATAAAAAACGCGGCAAGGAGGGTGCAGAAACGGAACATCGCCGTTTCCCCCCTTTCTGTTTTTCTCCTTGGTGCGCTTTTTATCAGATAAATTCAAAACATAAAGCCAGCCCGGCGCACAAGCTGCCCCGCTGGCCAGAGGAGGCGGAATAATGAACGAACTGACCGCCGCCTTAAAAGAGGAGCTTAACGTTGATACGGCGTTTACCCTTCCCATTTTTGGCGGCATCGACATCCCGGAATCCATCGCGGTAAGTTGGGGCATCATGGCGTTTTTGGTGATCGTTTCGATTTTGCTCACACGCAATCTCAAGGTCAATCATATCAGCAAGCGCCAGGCCATCCTGGAAACCGCTGTGGTAACCATGGATAACTTCTTCAAAGATCTGCTGGGCGAAGCCGGCAAACAGTATGTGCCGTACCTGATCACGGTTGCACTGTACATTGCCTGCTCCAACCTGATCGGCATCATTGGTCTCAAGCCCCCCACAAAGGACCTGAATGTTACCGCAGCGCTGGCTCTTATGAGCATTGTGCTGATCGAATATTCCGGCATCCATGCAAAGGGCGGCAAGCGATTTGTACACAGCCTGGCGGAACCCATTGCCCTGATGACCCCCATGAACATTCTGGAAATCGCCATCCGGCCCACCAGCCTGTGCATGCGTTTGTTCGGCAACGTTCTGGGCGCATTTGTCATCATGGAACTCATCAAACTGGTGGTTCCGGTTTTTGTCCCCGCAATTTTCAGCCTGTATTTTGATTTGTTTGACGGTCTGATCCAAACCTATGTGTTTGTCTTCCTGACCTCCCTGTTCATGAAAGAAACGATGGAATGACCTGCGTTTTCTTTCCCACTTTTACATTATTATAAAAAGGAGTAATTTATTATGGCAAGTTTGGTAGCTTTGGGCGCTGGCATCGCGGCACTGACCGGCATTGGCGCCGGCATCGGCATTGGCATTGCAACCGGTAAGGCAGCGGAGGCCATCAGCCGCCAGCCGGAAGCTGAAAGCAAGATCAGCAAGAACCTGCTGCTGGGCGCCGCCCTGGCAGAAGGCACCGCCATTTTCGGCTTCGTTGTTGCCCTGTTCATCATCCTGTTCCTGGGCTGATAACGGAGGCATAAACGATGCTGACACTGAATTTGAATATTCTGTGGACGGTCGTCAACATTCTGGTTCTGTTTGTTCTGCTGCGCAAGTTTTTGTATCGTCCCGTTATGAACGTGATTGAGCAGCGCCAGAAGCAGATCGATGATGCGATCGCCGATGCAGAAGGCAAAAAGAACGACGCACAGGCTGTTTTGGCACAGGCGCAGGATAAACTGCAGAATGTGGATACCGAAGCTGCCCAGCGCCGCGAAGCCTACGAAAAGCAGGCTGAAAAAGAGAAAGAACAGCTTTTGCAGGATGCCCAGCGCCAGGCAGATGCGATTGTGGCCGAAGGCAAAGCCGCTGCCGAAGCAGAGCATGCCCGCCGCCTGCGCGATGCCAATGCTGAAACTTCCGCCCTGGCCCGCGATATGTGTGAAAAGCTGCTGGCGCGCAACCTGACGCAGCAGGACGATGCACGCCTGCTGGATGACCTGCTGCAGAAAGCGGGGGACAGCAATGGCAAGTGAATTCAGCCGCGAGTTTTTCTCCGCCAACCGCATTGTAAAGGCCGACCTGCACTGCGCCCGCCAGCCGCGGGAACAGGACCTTGATAAGATCAAGGCCGAGCTGAAATCCCTGTACGATGCAACCGAAGTTCTGCTGGATGTCAGCGTGGATGAAAGCCTGCTTTCCGGCTATGTATTGCAGGTGGGCGACCGTGTGTTTGATAACTCCGGCCGCCATGCCCTGGACCAGATGACCGGCGACAAGCCCGACCTGGCCACCCTGAAGACCCGCGTGGAGGACTACAAGCCCGCCGCCAACACCGCCGAGGGAGGCACGGTTGTGTCCGCTGCCGATGGCATTGTTACCGTTGAAGGCATGGACCGCGCCGTGTACGGCGAGATCGTCACCTTTGAAAACGGTGCCAAGGGCATGGTGGAAAGTGTTGAGCCTTCCCACCTGGGCATTATGCTGTTTGATGGTGCCGAATCCGTTGGCGTGGGCACCCTGGTGACCCGTACCGGCAAGCGCGCCGGTATCCCCGTCGGCGAAGCTTTCCTGGGCCGCGTCATCAACCCGCTGGGCGAGCCCATCGACGGCAAGGGTGCCATCGAAGCCGTTGGTTACAACCCCATTGAGAAGCAGGCCCCCGGCATTCTGGAGCGCCAGAGCGTGGACACCCCGCTGCACACCGGCATTCTGTCCATCGACTCAATGTTCCCCATCGGTCGTGGCCAGCGTGAGTTGATCATCGGCGACCGCCAGACCGGCAAGACCTCCATCGCCACCGATACCATCCTGAACCAGAAAGATACCGGCGTGCTCTGCATCTACGTTGCCATCGGGCAGAAGGCTTCCTCCATTGCCCGCGTGGCCGAGGACCTGAAAAAGCATGGCGCTATGGGCTACACCACCATTGTGGCCGCCACCGCCAGCGACAGCGCCCCCCTGCAGTACATTGCCCCGTATGCCGGCACCGCACTGGCCGAATATTTTATGGCCCAGGGCAAGAGCGTGCTGATCGTCTATGACGACCTTTCCAAGCACGCCGTGGCATACCGTGCCATTTCCCTGCTGCTGCGCCGCTCCCCCGGCCGTGAGGCTTACCCCGGCGACGTTTTCTACCTGCATTCCCGTCTGCTGGAACGTTCCTGCCGTATGCGGGACGACCTGGGCGGCGGTTCCATCACCGCACTGCCCATTGTTGAAACCCAGGCAGGCGATGTTTCCGCCTACATTCCCACCAACGTTATTTCCATCACCGATGGCCAGATCTTCCTGGAGACCGCACTGTTCAACGCAGGCAACCGCCCGGCTGTCAACGTTGGCTTGTCGGTTTCCCGTGTCGGCGGCGCTGCCCAGACCAAGGCCATGAAAAAGGCCAACGCCAACCTGCGTATCGAGCTGGCCCAGTACAAGGATATGGAATCCTTCTCGCAGTTCAGCTCTGACCTGGACGCTGAGACCCGCCGCCAGCTGGAACACGGCAAGGCTTTGATGGAACTGCTGAAACAGCCGCTGTACCAGCCCAAATCCGACGCCGAGCAGGTCGTTTTGCTGACCCTCGCCGCCCACGGCGTACTCGACGAGATCAAAACCGGCGAGCTGCGCCAGAAAACCTCCGCATTTGTGCGTCAGTTCCGCACGGACCCGTCCGGCGTGATGGACGAGATCCAGGCTTCCGGTAAGCTCAGCCCCGAACAGGTGCAGACCATCCTGAACGCCTGGAACGCATTTGCGGGAGGCGATGCCCATGCCATCCACTAAGCTGCTCAAGGAGCGTATTGAGAGCATTCAGGACACCATGAAGATCACCAATGCCATGTACCTGATCTCCTCCTCCAAGCTGCGCAAGGCACGCAAAAATTACCAGGCAGTTTCGCCTTACTTTGAGCGCATGCAGATGACGATGACCCGCGTGCTGCCCCACCTGCCGGAAGAACCGGTCCACCCGTTCTTCCACACCCGCAACCCGGAATCTCCGCGCCGCGCCTATCTGGTGCTGACGGCGGACAAAGGCATGGCCGGTGCGTACAACCAGAACCTGCTCAAGTTTCTGAAATCGCACTGCGGCGATGACCCCAAGGCCCGCTTTTATGTGGTGGGCCAGACCGGCTACCGCGCCCTGCTGCACAAGGACCCCCGCCTGGTGGAAGATTTTCTGTACAGCGGCCAGGCCCCCACATTGCAGCGTGCGCGTGACATCACGGCGGACATGATCGATACGTTCAAGGCGGATGAGGTGGATGAGGTTTACCTCATCTACACCAAGATCCAGAACGCCCTGACCGCTGAACCGGTCATGCTGCAGCTGCTGCCGCTGGAACGCTCCCACTTTGCGCCGCTGCCGCCCGCACTGGGCGATCCCCATGGCGAGGTTGAGCTGTTCCCCGATGCGTGGTCGGTGTTCAAGCAGATGGCCCCCATCTACATGCACGGCATGATCTTCGGTGCCATGACCGAGAGCTATTGCGCCGAGCAGAGTGCCCGCATGACCGCCATGGATTCCGCCACCAAGAGCGCCACCGATATGATTCACGCGCTCCAGCTGGAGTATAACCGCACCCGCCAGGGTGCAATCACCCAGGAGATCACCGAGATCATCGGCGGTGCTTCTGCTGTGCAAACCAGCGACTATTAAACTTTTTGTACTGTATCCCCTATCGGGATACAATGTTCAAACATTTATCTACTTCTGAAATTAAGGAAGAGGCTATCGTATGACACAGGGAACAATTATTCGTGTAGCAGGCCCCGTGGTGGACGTTCAGTTCACCGAGGGCAAGCTGCCTGCCCTGCAGGAAGCGCTGACAGTGACCGCTGAGGGCACCGAGCGCACGATGGAAGTAACGCAGCATGTGAACGAAACCACCGTTCGCTGCATTATGCTTTCTGCCAGCGAGGGTCTTGGCAAGGGGATGACCGTGAACGCACTGGGCCACGGCCTGACTGCCCCGGTGGGCGAAGCCACCCTGGGCCGCATGTTTGACCCCCTGGGCCGCCCCATTGACGGCAAAGGCCCCATGGCCGCAGACGTCCCTACCTGGCCCATCCATCGCAAGGCCCCCGGCTTTGAGGACCAGAAACCTGCAACCGAAATTCTGGAAACCGGCATCAAGGTCATTGACCTGCTGGCACCGTATGCCAAGGGCGGCAAGATCGGCCTGTTTGGCGGCGCCGGTGTTGGCAAAACCGTGCTGATCCAGGAGCTGATCCACAACGTGGCCACCGAGCACGGCGGCTACTCCATCT
>ERZ837380.4138-NODE-4138-length-12601-cov-3.537701_pt1 | contig 12601 bp, 11 predicted proteins | sample MGYA00519685_ERZ837380 | MGnify/ENA primary metagenome ERZ837380 (study PRJEB31850, sample SAMEA3708817) | human gut metagenome | biome: human gut; feature: human-associated habitat; material: faeces | place: China | collected 2014 ...
AACTTGCTACACTTATTAATTAAATTGAATGCTATTCTAATCTTTTACGATTTCCACATTGTAGCCTATAAATAGTCCAGACTCTACTACACCAGTAATCTCTTTAATTCTACGTTCCAAATCTGGTGTTATATTGTCAAAATACACATCTATAATTATATTTCCATTCTCTGTAATAACAGGTCCATCTTTTTTTAAAGCTTGTCTTACATTTTGACGGTTGGCTCCTAGCTTATATAATTCTTCTTTTACATAGAAAGCAGCATTTGGATAAATCTCTACAGGAACTGGAAAGCTTGTTCCTAAAGTATTTACAACCTTAGAGTCGTCTATTAAAATATAAGTTTTAGCAGATGTTTTTATGTTTAATTTTTCCTTAAACATTGCTGCTCCTCTGCCTTTTATCATCCAATTATCGTGGTCTACTTCGTCTGCTCCATCAAAACACCAATCTGGCTTTTTTTCCATAATACTTGCAGTTGGTATATTTAAATATGAGCAAAGCATCTCTATTTCTTTTGAAGTTGGAATCGCCGTTATTTTTATATTCTCTTCTTCACATTTTTTAGCAATTTCAATAACAGTTAAATAAGATGTTGAACCAGAGCCAAATCCTATTACATCTCCATTTTGAACTCTTTTTGCAATTTTTCTTGCAATAGCTTCTTTTTGTTCTCTATTTTTAATTTCTTCCTTCCATGATGGTTTTTCCATAAGTTCTCTGTTCCAATCCATTTTAATCCTCCGTAAGCCATATTTTTTCTTTGTATATTATATAAATAAATGCCAATCATTTCAATATTTTAGTCTAAATATTTTTCTTCTTTTAATAATTTTAGTAGTTCATTTAGTGCTTTTTCTCTATGAGTTGTACCAATTTCTTCTTCTGTTAATTCATTCATAGTTTTATTAAATCCATCTGGAATAAATATTGGACTATATGTAAGTTTTCCTAATGGTCCAGGAGTTCTAACTATTTTTCCATGTGTTTCTCCTCTTACGACTTTAGTTTCTCCATTTGGCATTACCAATGTTAATACACATACAAATTTTGCAGTTCTTTTTTCGTCTGGTACATCTTTCATTTTATCCAATACTTTTGTAATTGCAACAATTTGTGGAGCGTGATCTCCTGCATATCTTGCACTATAAACACCTGGTTCTCCATTTAGTGCATCTACGCAAAGCCCTGCATCATCTGTTAAAATAGGATATTCTATATTATTTTTCTTGCAGTATTTCTGTATTGCCTTTGCCTTAATCATAGAATTTTCCTCAAATGTAGTACCATTTTCTTCTATTTCTTCGTTAAATCCTATATCTGCTAATGATATAAATTCCATGTTTATTCCTTTATATTCCAAGTATTCTTCTACTTGAGCAATTTTTGCTTTATTAGATGTTCCATATATTATTTTCATATTTTCCTCCTAGTTCTAAATTTTCTAATTTAAATTTATAGAAAATTAATAATTATTATATAATTTTTCATCTCATATTTTACACTATTTACTGCTATAAATTCAAGTATTTTACCTACTTACATTGTGTTTTATTAACCTTTTACTTTATATAATTCTACCACTTACTCTACAATAATTTTTCGTCTTCCATCTTCCTTTTTTATTATTATAAACTTTTCAAATATTTTATTATCTATCAGAGATTTTAGTTCTGTATTCTTTTTCACATTCTCTACGCTGTTACCATGGGCTGTGAATATTCCTTTTATTCCACAGCATATGGCATATTGTATTGCATTAACATCATCTACGCTTCCAATTTCGTCAGCAGCAATTATTTGCGGTGCCATAGACCTTATTGCCATTTTCATTCCTATTGCTTTTGGTATATCGTTTAATACATCAGTTCTTATTCCTAAATCATTTTGAGAACCCCCTCTATATGTTGCAGAAATTTCTCCTCTTTCATCAATAACAGATATATTTTGACCTTTTATTTTTGTGTTGCCATCTGTAAATCCATTACTTAGGTTCCTTATTATATCTCTTAATAATGTGGTTTTGCCCATTCCTGGCATTGCAATTATTAATGTATTATAAATTGTTTCTCCTCTTATTATGTTCGGCATTATTTTATTACTGCAGCCAATAATTTCCTGTGCAATTCTAAAATTTAAGCCAGATACATAATTTAAATTAGTTACCTTGCCATTTTGTACTACCGCTGTTCCAACTATCCCAACTCTATTTCCACCTTTTATTGTAACAAACCCATTTGCTATTTGGTTTTGATATGCATAAATGGAGTTTTCGCATATTTTTTGAAATATATAATTTATGTCTTCGGTTGATACTTTATAATCTATAATTTTTTCTTTTTCCGCTAATTTTACTATTATTGGAAGATTTATTCTAATTCTAATTTCTTCTATAATATTTACTTCTTCTTCAGAAATATTATTTTCTAAAGCTTCTTTTATATGTTTCGGAAAATATTTTGTCATAAGATTCATTTTTTTTGTTTCTTGCATATTATAAAATTTTCTCCTTTCACTATGATAAATTTTTCTTTTTATTTTCTATAAAATTAAAATATTTGATAAACTTATTCACTTGTAAAAATTTATAAACTAAATTTTTCTACACATTATTTTATTAGAACAAATAAAATTAATAACTAAAAAAGACGACTCGTTATTTTGAATCGTCTTTTTCTTCTCTAGAACCAACCTTTTTTTACTTTAATTGGTTCATCTATATCCATTACTTCGTTTTTTAATATCTTTCCAGGATTAATAGTTGTAAGTTCTTCTAATTTAGCCTCTCCAACTATTTTTGCAATTTTATTTTTAGCTTCTTCTATATTCCAATATATTGTTCCAGGTCTATGCACATCTGAACCAAGCAAGTGTACCATATTAGAATTTAACATCTTTTTAATTGTATTTTTTGCTTCTTTACCATATTGGCCCACAATGCTTCCATAATTTGATTGCAGTATTATGCCTTCATTTATTAATGGTATTAACATATTAGGGTCTTTCTGCACTTCTGGGTATCTTTCTGGATGCGCCAAAACAGGAATTTTTCTTTCACCTAGTATTGAATATACAACTCTATTTAAATTTAAAGCCTCTGCATTTAAAGGTAGTTCAAATAAAACATACCTGCTTCCTGCCAATGTTTGAGCCTTTTTTTGACTTATTAGTTCCATTATGTTTTCTGTTATATATATTTCATTTCCAGAATGCAAATTTACATCATTTTGCAAGCTTTGCAACTTTGCAATTTTATTATTAATTATTTCTGCATCATTGTCGTAATAGCCATCTATATAATGAGGAGTCAAAATTATATCTGTAAAACCAGCCTCTTTTGCCTCCTGCAATATTTCTAAGGATTGTTCTATACTTTTTGCTCCATCATCAACCTCAAAAACAATATGAGAATGTACATCTATCATAATTATTCATCCTTTTTCAACTGATTTTTTTGTTCTGATAAGTAATCATTCATTTGTTTCATAAGCTCTTCTGGTGTTTTAGAATTTGCTTCTTCTTGAATTTTATTTTGCTTTAAAATTTCTTCTGCTCTTTGTCTATTTTCTTGTATTCTTTGCATCCTTATTTGATCTTCTTTAGATGTTTTTCTTATTGCTGGTGTTGTTGAGCCATAATAATATGAACTATAATATTTTTTCTGTGCTATTGGCATTTTGTTTATAACAACTCCTGCAATTTTTCCACCAACATTTAAAATTTCCTTTTTAACCTTTTCCAAAGCTTCCATTTTTGTTTCTTTATATGCAGTTACAATAATAGTAGTATCTACATATCTAGATAAAATTACCGCATCAGTAACAAGGTCACTAGGAGTACCATCTATTATAATCATATCTGAAACTTTTTTTAGTGTTTCTAATGATTCTGGCATTAAATCAGAAGTTAAAAGTTCTGATGGGTTTGGTGGAACATTTCCTGCTGTAATTACAAATAAGTTATCAATCTCTGTTGGTCTTACATATGACAAGATATTTTCGTCACTATCTTTGCCATCTGGTCCTATACCAGATAAAAAGTTAGAAATACCTGGTGTTGGAGGAACTCCAAATATAGAGAATTGTCTTCCTTTTCTCATATCACAGTCAATTAAAATAACTTTCTTTCCAGCTTGTGCAAATGTAACTGCTAAATTTGCTGCAGTCCAACTCTTTCCTTCTGATGGTGAAATACTTGTTATAAGGATTGATTTTAATCTATTTTTTGTATTCATAAATTGAATATTAGTTCTAAGTGTTCTAAAAACTTCTGATATAGGAGATTTTGGATCTCTAAATGTTATTATTTCTTTTCTCATTATCTTTTACCTCCTTTTTTGTTTTTAGTTGTAATTTCAAAATCGCACATAGGTATAACGGTTAATACAGTAAGTCCTAATTTTTTTTCAATATCTTCTTTTGATTTTATTGTTGTATCTAGCATATTAGCAATTAACACATAAACTACTGATGCCACTATTCCTATAAAAACAAATATAATTATATCTTTTACATGGTTAATATTGTATGGTCCTGATGGCGTTTCTGCCTTGTCCCAAACTTGAACATTGTTTATATTATATACACCTTTTGCAACTCTTGCCATAAAAACATTTGCTGCTTCTTCCGCAATTCTTCTTGCAGTCTCTGGATTACTATCTGTTACAGAAATTTGAATTAAATCCGTATCTTTTACAGCACTTACTGTTATATTATTTTTTAGCGACTCCTCTGTTCTATCTATGCTAAGGTTTCTTATAACTTCTTCTAATACAGTTTTACTTTTTATAAGTGAAGTATATGTTGAAACCAATTTTTGATTTAAAGTTAAATCAGATGTTGTAATAGTTTCTGTTCCTTCGTCACTAGATGATGATTTTGCAAGAATAATTGTTGTTGTTGCCTTGTAAGCTGGTTTTACATAAATAAAGGAATACAAGAAACCTAATAATAGAAAAATAGCAACAATTACTCTAATTTGTGCTCTTCTGTTCCAAAACATACTTAATAAATCTTTTAAATCTAACTCTTCCATAGTTTTTTCTTCTCTTTCTATTTATTTTATTTACCTGTATATTATACAAAAAGATTATATATATTTGCAATAGTTTTTATAAAAAATCAATTTTAATTTTTAATAGAACAAATCTGAAAATTTTTAATTTTTAGCATTCACTTTAACCTTTATATTCACTATAAAATTGAAATTTTCAGTAAATTTGTTCGTACGCAAAAATTTTTTTATAATTTTTTTGTGCAATATTTTATTTATTCTGGAAAGTCAGAATGACTTTCCTAATAAATAAAAATCTCTCTAATTTTTTAATTAAAGAGATTTTCTAATAATTATACACTTATTATTTTATTTGTATTGAACGATATTTTATATAACATACAATTGCCACTACAGAAATTATTGCAATTAAAATAAATGTTGACATTCCACCTGTTTGTGGCATTTTTTTGGTTGCTATTGTCGAATCTGTTTGATTTTTAGATATTTCATTTACAGAAATATTTGTTGTTTGATTATTGCCTTTCACATCGTTTTTTTTAGTATTATTTGATATATCATTTACAATTTCATTTTCTCTTTGGTTATTATTATTCGAATTATTGCTTCCGTTATTATTGTTATTTGAGTTGTTATTTCCATTGTTGTTATTATTGTTTTCATTATTACTGTTGTTATTGTTGTTTGAATTATTGTTTCCGTTATCACTGTTGTTATTGTTGTTTGAATTATTGTTTCCGTTGTTGTTATCATTATTATTGCTATTTGAATTATTTACAGCCAATGTATACGTTATTGTTTTATTTAAAGTAGCTGTTGTGTTTCCATCAGAGAAAGTTAAATCGTTTATTATTACATCTGATGTTTTGGCTGTTGCACCACTCTTTACATTTAATACAATTGTTGCAACATCACCTACTTTTGCATTTGTAGTTGTTGAAATAAATTTACCAGTTTGTGCCTCATATGTTACACTCTCCCAATTACTTGCTTGTTTTATTTCAATAGATTCAAATACATTTTTATCATATTCGATTTTTCCTTCATATCCTAGCATTCCATCTCCTTGATATGCATCCATATTAATCTTTATTTCTATTTGCTTTATATCCTTATTTATTACTGTACTTGCTGAAGATAAGCTAACAGTACATTTCATATCTTCTGCAAAGCAATTTCCTGCAATAGTCATAATAATCAATAAACTCAATAATATAATTGATATTTTTTTCATTTTTAATCTCTTTTCTCCTTCTTTTTTATTTAATTAAAACTATAGTATTTTACTTTTGTTTAGTAATAATTTTAACAAAATTCATTATATCCATAATATTAATTTTGCCATCTCCATTTAAATCTGCTGCCAAGCTTTCTATAGTACTTAAATTGTTAGTTCCAACTACGTGTCTCTTAACCTTCATAAGATCTATAATATTAGTCTTGCCATCTCCAGATGGGTCTGCTTTTACTATTATAATATAGTTTTTATTATTTGCATTTAGTATATCACCTGTTGCAACAGTTTCTGTTGTAGCCAAAACACTATTTTTTCTTGTTATTCTTACTTGCCCTGTATTTAAATTGCCTATAAATTTTCCAACATTAGTATTCGTATCAACTTGCTTAACATATCCATCTTGAATTTTATAAACATTACTTAACTCATCTGATTTGTCTGAATTTGAATTGTCTATAATATTAGAATTTGATGTATTATTGCCGTTTCCATTAGTTGTACTATTTTGTATTTTATTACTTACTGTATTATAATTGGCATCTGTTGTGTTATCTTTTACCACATTACTAGTAGTCTCATCCTTTGCTGTATTGGTAGCCTCGTTTTTACTTGTATTATTTACCACATTTGCAGAATTGTCTGGTTTTACTGGCTTATCGTAATGAATAAACAAAGTAATATAACTATATTCATCATCTTTCATAGTAAAAGTTAAATCTTGTTTTTCTAAATCATTCACTTTTACAATAAAAAAGCTCATATCTGTTGCAATCTCGTATGTTATACTAGGTTCCATTTGAAATTTTATATTTTCATTATATAATTTACTATCTTTGTTTTGTAAATTCTTAAATATGGATGTTAAATTTATTTGCAACTCATCTGATTCAAAACTTCCAGAAAGGTTTAAATTGTAAGTTTGATTATATACTGTAAATTTTGAAATTTTGGTAAGTGTTTCTATTGGTGATGAATCCACTATATGATTGGAATCTAAATATAAATATTTAATAACTTCATTATTATTTAACACTGAAATATCTTGAATTTCATTTTTATTTAAATTATATAATTTCGTAAGATTTTTTATAGCATTAACATCTGTAATATTGTTATTGCTCGCACTTAAAATTTCTATTCCTGTTAGCTTTTCTATTCCTTCTAAGCTAAACAAATTATTATAATTTAAATTTATTTTCTTTACACCATTATTTGTTGAAAAACCTTTAATACTATCAATATTATTTCTGCTTACATCAATATTTTCTATTAATAATAATTTAGTCAATACATCTGCATTTTTTATTTTATTACCCGAAATTGATGCCTCTCTTAGCTTTGTTAGTTCCTGTAATACATCAATACTTTCTATTTGATTATTATCTAAATATAAATATCTAAGCTTTGTTAAATTTTCTAATACTGATATATCTTTTATTTTATTATTACTTAAGTTTAAATTTTGTAAATTTTCTAATTTAGCTAAGAAAGAAATATTAGATATACTGTTTCCGCTTGCACTAATTTTGGTTAAACTAGTAAAATTAGCAAGTACGCTCATATCTTCTATGTTGTTCCAGTCTAAATATATCCATTCTATATTTTTATTTACAAATAGTTCTATCCCATTTAAACTTGATATGTTTTTTCCAGCCAAATTTAATTGCTTTCCACTAGCTAGTGAATCTGAAGTTATATTATTTATATCTGACATTAATATATTGCTTTTTTCAGAATTGTTTTCTACTTTTCTTATTATCTCTATTATTGCATTCTTAAGGTTTTCATCTGTGAATTTACCTGTAACATCCTCGTCTGTTTCCGCATTTGCATAACTTACAAATATAAAAGTGCAAAATAGAATTATTAAAAGCAATATCCTTTTTATTGTTTTTTGCATAAAAAAGTTCCCTTTCTTACATAATTCTACATTATCCTAGTAAAATCATATAAGAAAGAGAATAAAAAGTCAATAAATGTAATAGAAATGTAATAAAAATTCTATAAGTTTTCAAATAGTTCTATATATTTTAGCATTTTATTTTTATCATAATTAATAGTAATGCTGTCATTTCCATTATTTTTTACATTTTCTTCTAATTTTCCGTAATATTCATTATCTATTATATACACATTATATTCTTTAGTATTTTCATCATCATCTCCTTTTATAATACACCCATATTTAATATTAGTATTATCATTCATTAGTTGATTATTAAATATTGCAGAGTTCATATTCACAACTTCAATATAGCCATTTTTTATTTTATTATCGAAAATTTTGGCATTATTTAATCTTCCTAAGCTTATATATGAATTTTCCAATTCATTTCCCTCTATTTTGATTTTTTTCACATAATACTTTTCTATATTAGTGTTTTCCTCACTTAGTACTCCTACTATCCCTCCATTTTTTATATAATTGTTAAGGATATTTATTTCATTTTCTGCATTATAAGTTCTTATTTTTCCTTCAATTTGATTGTTAACAATGTCTAACTGATAAGTATTTTTACTCGCAATAATAGCATTATTGCTCTTTGCAGAGTATAATTTATTTTCATAAATCTTAATATTTTTTATAGTATATTCTTTATTTCCTGTTTCTAAATCAATGCATGATTGAGGAGCTGTTCCTTCTATATTATGTATCTCATTTTGGTATATTTCAATATTTTCACCATTGATAATTGTTATTCCCTGTCTTCTGCAATTATATATATTACAATTAAATATTTTAATATTTTGAGCTTCTCCTTTTTCCTTTTTCTCATTATCAAAATTAGTAATATATATTCCATCTCCAATCATATTTTTTATTTCCAAATTATAAATTTCTATTGTTTTTCCGCCAGCTAAATCAATTCCATGACCATATTGTTGAGATGGATTTTCAAATATATGGGCATCTCTATCACCTTCAAGTGTTCCATTAAAGATTGAAGCATTTTCAACATTTAAAATACTTATTAAAGTATATGAATTCCTATTATTTGATATATGTTTAATAGTTGACCCATTAAGATTTAATCTCACATTAGTTTTTAACATTATTCCTTTTTCTTGATAATGATATTTTTCTTCATCTTTTTGGCTATCAATTAGGTATTTACCTTTTTTTAATTTAATTTCTGTTATCTCTTTATTACTAGCATATTCAATTGCTTTATTAATTCCATTTAAATTATTTTTAGCATTTATATTGTTTTCACCACATTTTATTCCAAAATATTCATTATTTATTGTTCCATCCTCGCCTATTGGATTTCCATATAACTTTCTTAGTATATATTCATTATTTAACAATTTTCTTGAATATAAGGTTATAAATAATATCACTAAGCAAGCAATAACAGTAAAAAATAAATTTTTTTTTGTTTTTCTCATATAAATTCATCCTTTAATATTTATTTTTTCTTTATCTTTTTTAGAATTGATTTTACGAAATTGCAATAATATCTAAAAGAGTCTGTTTTATGGTATAAAATAACAAATATAATTGTTGAAACTACCATTGATACCAATACATTAGTAATCAAATTTAGATATATATTTTCTATTTTTATAAATGAAATAATGACATCCAGTATAAGTATAGTTATCATAAAGATAAAAAAATAATTTATTTGTTCATAAACATATTCTTTTTTTTCTCGCTTTAATATTGTTGTATACACATATTTAGGATAACTGTATAAGTACACTACCAGACTGCTAATTATTGTTCCTATAAAAACTCCAGCTAGTCCCATAAATTTAGCAAGAAAAATCGATGTAATAATATTTACTATTGCCTCTATTAGTGGAATAAATCTATCCTCATAGAAAATACACGCAGCTTCTTTAAATAATTGCATATTTTTTTTCATTCCCTGTATATAAAAACATACAATAATTATAAAAACTGTAAATTTATCTATTGCATAAATTTCTCCATAAATAATTTGCACCATTAAAGTTATTGTACAATACATTATAGATGAGCCGATAAAATATATGAAATAGTTCATCAAAGAAAGTTTTTTATAAGTATCATATATTTTTCTTTCTTTTTCTTCAACTAATAAATTTCCAACACTTGCTGTTAAAGCATTAAACACCTGTGATATAATTGAAGACAATGCATTTATTATTATTCTATAATTTGTATATAGGCCAACAGTAGATATTCCTAGGAAATATGAAATAATAATATTATCGGTTCCATCCACTATATATCCACCAATTTTATGATAAATTAAAGCTTTTACTTTTTTCATTATGTCTTTAAAAATGTTATTATCCAATTTTTGAACGTCTTTTTCAAGAATATATGGATACTGTTTATTTACAATTATTGTAATAATTATGTTTTCTAAAATTCTGAATATTATTTTAGTAAGCAAACATATAATATAATTTCTAGTCGTTACTATGAAAAATATTTGTATAGCATTTAATAAAATTGTATATAAAATATGTATTATATTTATAATATAATTTTTTTGATCTGCATACAACATAGATCTTTTATATGTTAATAAATACGAAAAAACTGTATCTAATAAAAATAAAAAATATATAATATGTATGTTTTCGTTTACACTCGTTTTTCCGACTATATTGTTTATAAATGGCATAATTGTTATACCAACTAGAGCTATAATCAGAGCAATAATTCTATATGCTTTCTTGTAAAAAAGCATTAATGATTTTATTTTTTCCTTTTCTCCTTTTGCAATAGGTGCATATAAATGAAATACAACAGCAGAACCAATCCCAAGTTCTGCAACAGAAAGCATAGAAACAATATTAGAGAAAAGTCCATTTAGACCATTATACTCTATTCCTAAGTATCTTACTAAAACTGATTGAGTCACTATTCCGATAAGCATAGATATTCCGATAAGATATCATTGCAACACTAACATTTTTTATTGAATTAATTACTCTCATTGTTATCTCCATTTTTTCTTTTTAGAATGTCATAGATTCTATTATTTTGAATGTATCTATCTCTTTTTATATTTTCAACCAATTTTTCTCTCTCGTTTGTGTCCATTAATAATACTATCGCATTATATATATCATTAACATTATAGTTTGTAATAATTGCTGTTTTTTTATCTTTAAAATTCTTGGAAATACCAGAAGTATTGGTAGTAACAATTGGTTTTTCCAAAATTTTAGCTTCTATAGTCGCTGTACATGCTCCTTCATATTCTGATGGTTGCACATATATATCGCAGTTTTTTATATAAGGATATGGATTGTCTTTTTCTCCTAATATTATAAAATTTTTCTCTAAGTTATATGCTTTTATCATTTTTTCTAATTTATTTCTTTCTTCTCCATCTCCAACCGCAAACCATTTTACATTATAGCCATTACATATCAACTTTTTAGTTACTTCTATTGCTAGATCATGTCCTTTTCCTTTTGCCAATCTTGCAACAGTTAAAATATTTATTGTATTGTCTATTTTATTTATTTCATTCTGGTTAATTTTAGACCATTCTTTTATTCCATTTACATCAATAACATTATCTATGTATATACATTTTTTTTCGAATCGAGGTACAATCTCTTTAATGTGGTCATTAGTATCTTCCGATACTGATATAATGTAATCAAAGTTTTCAAAATATTTTTCATAACTTTTTATAGTTTCTTTTTTTACTGATTTCATATCACAATGAGACCAAAGAATTTTCTTGTCTGCAACAACATTATTTGAAACGTATAGTGTAATTGCCGAAATAGGCACTTGATATGCAACTGCAACATCAAACTTTTCTTTTAGTTTTGGTAACTCCAATGCCATAAAATTGGTTTCTTTATGTTTAAGTTTTATCTTCATTTTTTGTAGTATTAGTTTTACCGCTTTAATTATTTTTAATTTCTTTATATATTTCTTTAGAGTTTCTCTAAAGTCATATACAATTTTTTCTTCAAACTGAGGTATTTCTATTACTTTTGCATATTTCTTTGTTTCTTCTAATAAACTTCCTTCCTTAATTCCAACATAAACAGTAATATCAAATTCATCTTTGGGCAAAATCTTTACCAAATTAAGTAATGCCCTTTCAATTCCTCCAATTTTTAGAAAATTTATGAAAAATGCAATTTTAGTCTTACTCATATTACATTACTCCTTTTTCTATATAATTTATCTATTATACTTTCGATTTTAAAAACCATAATTAAAAAATCGTACATCCTATATTGAAATAACAATATATAAATTCTATATCTAACTGAAATATCTCTAGTTTTTTTATTTTTAATCATTTTTTTTATTATATCATTTTCTCTAATTTTCTTTATTTCATCCAATATTTCTGAATAATTCTCATCGTGTCTTACGG
>ERZ837380.4147-NODE-4147-length-12553-cov-2.961914_pt1 | contig 12553 bp, 10 predicted proteins | sample MGYA00519685_ERZ837380 | MGnify/ENA primary metagenome ERZ837380 (study PRJEB31850, sample SAMEA3708817) | human gut metagenome | biome: human gut; feature: human-associated habitat; material: faeces | place: China | collected 2014 ...
CCGTGTTGACCGCCTTGCAGCGGCGCGGGACTGACCCTTGCGCGTTCAAATGCGGGCCGGACTACATCGACCCGATGTTCCACAGCCGCATCATCGGCGCGAAGAGCGCCAATCTCGATCTGCATTTCTTTTCGGAAAACACGCTCCGCTTCCTGCTCGCGAAAAACGCCGCGGGGTGCGATGTGAGCGTTATCGAGGGGGCAATGGGCTTTTATGACGGCGCGGGGCTCACCACATGGAAAACGAGCGCGTATGAGCTCGCCCTCGTTACGAAAACGCCGGTCGTGCTCGTGGTGAACGCGCGCGGCGCGGCGCTCTCGGTGCTCGCGGTCATCGAAGGGTTTTTGCGCTTCCGGCCCGAGAGCGGCATCCGCGGCGTTATACTCAACCAGTGTACCGCCATGACGTATGCTTCGCTCTCCGCCGCCATCGAGGAGCGCTTCGGCATCCGGTGCTTCGGCTTTCTGCCGCGGCTCGACGAATGCGTGCTCGAGAGCCGCCATCTGGGGCTCGTGACGGCGGGGGAGATCCGAGATCTCCGCGAAAAGATGCAGACGCTCGCCGCGCAGGCGGAAAAGACGCTGGGTATCGACGCTCTTCTCGCGCTCGCGCACGAGGCCGAGCCTCTGGACTATACGCCCGCCGTGCTGCCGAAAAAGGAGAAGATCCGGCTGGCCGTTGCGCGGGACAACGCCTTCTGCTTTTATTATGAAGACAGTCTTGACGCCGTGCGGGAGATGGGCGGCGAGCTTGTGCCGTTCAGCCCGATCACCGACGGCGCGCTGCCGGAGAATATCGACGGGCTTTATCTCGGCGGCGGGTATCCGGAGCTGTACGCGAAGGAGCTTGGCGAAAACGCCTCCATGCGCGCGTCCGTCCGCGCGGCGCTGGAGCGGGGCGTGCCGTGCATCGCCGAGTGCGGTGGGTTCATGTATCTCACTGAAGCCATCGGCGATGAGCCCATGGCAGGCTTCCTGCCGGGGACATGCTTCGATACCGGAAAGCTCACCCGCTTCGGATATGTGACGCTGCGCGCGAAGAAGGACAATCTTCTCTGCCGCGCGGGAGGCGAGATCGCCGCGCACGAGTTCCACCACTGGGACTGCACCTGCCCCGGCGACGCCTTTGCCGCCGAAAAGCCGACGGGACGGCGCTGGGAGTGCGCTGTGGCCTCCGATACGCTCTATGCGGGCTATCCGCATTTTCATTTCTATTCCAACCTGGAATTTCTTTACAGCTTTTATGACGCCTGTATAAAGGAGAAACACCGCCATGATGGAAAATATTAAACCCATGGACATTGAAAAGCGCAGCTTTGCCATCATCACCGAGCTGCTCGGCGATACGAAGCTCGAGGAGGAAAACGAGCTTGTCATCAAGCGCGTTATCCACACGACCGCGGATTTTGACTATGTGCAGAATCTTGTGTTCTCCCCGCACGCCGTGACGAAGGGACTCGACGCGCTCCGCGCGGGCTGCCACATCGTCACGGACACGCAGATGGCGAAAGCGGGCATCAACAAAACGATCCTCGGCCGTCTCGGCGGCGAGGTGCACTGCTTCATGTCCGATGCGGACGTCGCCGCCGAGGCGAAGGAGCGCGGCGTCACGCGCGCGATCGTCTCCATGGAGAAGGCGGCGCAGCTGCCGGGGAAGTGCATTTTTGCCATCGGCAACGCGCCCACGGCGCTCATCGCGCTGCACGGCCTCATCGAAGAGGGAAAGCTCGACCCCGCGCTCATCATCGGCGTGCCGGTCGGGTTCGTGAACGTGGTGGAGAGCAAGGAGCTCTTCCTCGATTCCCCGGTGCCGCACATCATCGCCCGCGGCCGCAAGGGCGGCAGCAACGTCGCCGCCGCCATCTGCAACGCGCTGCTCTATCAGATCCTGCGGTAATATGGAACAGTACATCGAAAAGGACGGCAAGCGTCTCCGGCTCGGATATACGACCGGCTCGTGCGCCGCGGCGGCGGCCAAGGCGGCGGCATGGATGCTGCTCACCGGCCGGAGGAAGGAGACCATCACGCTCGATACGCCGAAGGGCATCCGGCTCGAGCTCGCCGTGCGTGAGATCACGATGCGCGCGGACAGCGTCTCCTGCGCCATCGAAAAGGACAGCGGGGACGACCCCGATGTGACGAAAGGCACGCTCATTTTTGCTTCGGTCCGCCGGACGGACGAGCCGGGCGTGCATATCGACGGCGGCGAGGGCGTCGGCCGCGTGACAAAGCGCGGGCTCGACCAGCCGGTCGGGAACGCCGCCATCAACTCCGTGCCGCGGCAGATGATCCGCGAGAACGTGGAGGAGGTCATGGCGCTCACGGATTTCTCCGGCGGGCTGGACGTGGTCATCTCCGCGCCCGAGGGCGAGACTCTCGCGAAAAAGACGTTCAACCCCCGCCTCGGCATCGTCGGCGGGATATCCATCCTCGGAACGACCGGCATCGTGGAGCCGATGAGCGAAGCGGCGCTCGTGGAGACCATCCGCGTGGAGCTGCGGCAGCGCCGCGCGATGGGGAAGGAATACGCCCTGCTCACGCCCGGCAACTACGGCTCGGACTTCATCCGGCAGAATCTCGACGTCGATCTGAATACCGCGGTGCAGGTCTCCAACTTCCTCGGCGACGCGCTCGATATCTGCCGCGCGCTCGGCTTTCGCGGCGCACTGCTCGTCGGGCATGTCGGCAAGCTCGTAAAGACTGCGGGCGGCATGATGAACACCCACTCCAAATACGGCGACTGCCGCATGGAGATCCTCGCCGCGCACGCCGCGGCGGCGGGCGTGGACGCGGAGCACATCCGCGAGATACTCGACTGCGCCGCGTGCGACGACGCGGTGCGCATCCTGCGCGAATGCGGTCGGGACGCTCCGGCGCTCGCGCGCGTCACGGAACGGGCGCTCTTCCATCTTTCGCACCGCGCGGACGGCATGGAGATCGGCCTTTTGATGTTTTCCAAGGAATACGGCGTTCTGGGACAGAGCGAAAACGCCCCGGCGCTTCTCAAAAAGATCATGGAGGAATGAAATCGTATGGTACATTTTGTCGGAGCCGGCAGCGGCGCTGCCGATCTCATCACGGTGCGGGGAGCGAAGCTGCTCGGCGAGTGTGACGTGGTCATCTACGCCGGAAGTCTCGTGAACCCCGCGCTGCTCGCGTATTGCCGGAAGGACTGCCGCATTTACAACAGCGCCGAAATGACGCTCGAGCAGGTCATCGACGCCATCCGAAAGGCCGAGGCCGCGGGGGAAACGACCGTCCGTCTCCACACCGGCGATTCGAGCATTTTCGGCGCGGTGCGCGAGCAGTTCGACGAGCTCGACAAGCTCGGCATTGCCTACGACGTATGCCCCGGCGTGAGCGCGTTCTGCGGCGCGGCGGCCTCGCTCAAAACGGAGTACACGCTGCCCGACGTGAGCCAGACCGTCATCATCACCCGCGCGCCGGGCCGGACGCCGGTGCCGGAAAAGCAGTCCATCGCGGCGCTCGCCGCGCATCAGGCGACGATGGTGCTCTTCCTCAGCACGAGCCTCACCGAAAAGCTCCAGCGCGAGCTGCTCGCGGGCGGCTACCCCGAGAGCACGCCCGCGGCGGTCGTATACAAGGCAACGTGGCCCGAGGAGAAGATCTTCCGCTGCACCGTCGGGACGCTGCATAAGACCGTTACGGAAAACGGCCTTACGAAAACGAGCCTCATCATCGTGGGCGAGTGCATGGGGGATAAGTATCTCCGCTCGCTTTTGTACCATCCCGGCTTCACCACGGAGTTCCGGGAGGCCACGGAATGAACGCCGCGCTCTTCGCCTACAGCCGCCGCGGCTGCGCCACGGCGCGCCGCGTCATGGCGGCGCTGGCGGACTGGGACATACAGCCGTATACCATGGAGCGGTTTGCGGAGGACGGCTTCGCGCCGCTCGGCCGTCCGGCGAGGGAGTTTTACGGGCCGATCTTCGGGGGCGTGCAGGCCATGATCTTTGTTTCGAGCGTCGGGCTCGCCGTGCGGGAGGTCGCGCCGCATCTCAAAAGCAAGGCGACCGACCCCGCGGTGCTCGTGCTCGACGAGCTGGGGCAGTATGTGATCCCCGTGCTCTCGGGCCATATCGGCGGGGCGAACGAGCTGGCCAAAGCGCTTGCCGCCTCGCTCGGCGCGCAGGCGGTCATCACAACGGCGACCGACATCAACGGCCGCTTCTCCGTGGATGCGTGGGCGGTGCAGAATGGCTGCGCCATCGCGAGCCTGCCGCTCGCGAAGGCCGTGTCCGCCGCCGTGCTCGAGGGGGACGTGCCGTTTCTCAGCGACTTTCCGGTCGTGACGGATCTGCCGCGCGGGCTCGCGCCGGGTGATGCCGGCGCGCTCGGCGTATACATCGGCGTCTATGAAAAGACGCCGTTTGCAAAGACGCTGCGGCTCGTCCCGCGCGTCGTGCGTCTCGGCATCGGCTGCCGGAAGGGAACGGACGAGGAAACGATCCGCGCGGCGGTGAACGAAGCGCTCGCCGCGCACGGCATCGACCGGCGCGCGGTGAAGTGCGCCGCGTCCATCGATCTCAAGGCGGAGGAGGCGGGGCTTCTTGCCTACTGCCGCTCGGAGGGGCTGAGCGCGGAGTTTTACACGGCGGACGAGCTGCGCGCGGTGCGCGGCGAGTTCACCCCTTCGGAATTTGTGAAAAGCATCACCGGCGTGGACAACGTGTGCGAGAGAGCCGCGCTCCGAAACGCCGAAACGTTATTGGTAAAAAAGACCGCCCGCAGCGGCGTGACCGTGGCGGCGGCGGCAGAACATTGGGAGGTGCGCTTTGCGTAAGCTGGCTGTTGTGGGCATCGGCCCCGGAAACTATGAAAATATGACGATCCGCGCCGACCGCGCGCTGCGCGAGTGCGACGTGATCGTCGGGTATACCGTGTACGTCGATCTCGTGAAGGAGCGCTACGCGGATAAGGAATTTCTCACCACGCCGATGCTGCGCGAGGTGGAGCGCTGCGAAATGGCGCTCGAAACGGCGCGCGGCGGAAAGACCGTTGCGATGATCTGCTCCGGCGACAGCGGCATTTACGGCATGGCGGCGCTGCTCTATGAGCTGCGCGGCGAGGCAGCCGAGCCCGAGATCGAGGTCATCCCCGGCCTCACCGCCGCGTGCAGCGGCGGCGCGCTGCTCGGCGCGCCGCTCACGCACGACTTTGCCGTCATCAGTCTGAGCAACCGGCTGACGCCGTGGGAGAAGATCGAAAAGCGGCTCGCGTGCGCCGCCGAGGCGGATCTCGGCATCGTGCTTTATAACCCCCGCAGCAAGGGCCGCCCGGACAATCTCCGCATGGCGTGCGATATCCTGCTGCGGTATCTGCCGGAGGATCGGCCCTGCGGCGTGGCGCATTCCATCGGGCGCGAGGGCGAGGCGGGCGAGTATATGACGCTCGGCGCGCTGCGCGATGCCGATGTGGATATGTTCAGCACCGTGTTCATCGGCAACGCCATGACGAAAATGATCGGCGGCGCGATGGTGACGCCGCGCGGCTACCGCCGCAAAGAGGTGCCGGATGCCTAAGCTCTGCGTATTTGCCGGCACGACCGAGGGACGCGAGATCGCCGAGTTTCTCGCCGGGCAGAGCGCGGACGTGACCGTGTGCGTGGCTACAGAATACGGCGAAACGCTGCTCCCGCAGGGAGAGGGGCTGCGCATTTCCGCGCGGCCTCTGCCGCGCGAGGAGATGGCGGAGCTCTTCCGCCGCGAGCGCTTCGATCTTGTCATCGACGCGACGCACCCGTACGCCAAGCGCATCACCGAGAGCATCGCCGCGACCTGCGCCGGCACGGACACGGAGTATCTCCGGCTCCTGCGGCCCGACACGGCTGCGCCGGAAAACGCCGTCTTTGTCGAGGACGCCGCCGGAGCGGCGGAGTATCTCGACCGCGTGGACGGGAACATCCTGCTTACGACCGGCAGCCGGGAGCTGCACGCCTTTGCGTCCGTCCGCGATTTCGCTTCGCGTGCTTACGCCCGCGTGCTGCCGATGGAGGATTCGCTCCGCGCCTGCCGCGAGGCGGGACTGCCGCCGGCGCACATCCTCGCGATGCAGGGGCCGTTTTCCAGGGAACTCAACGCCGCCATGCTCCGGAGCATCGGCGCGACATATCTCGTAACGAAGGCCTCCGGCAGCGCCGGAGGATTTGAAGAAAAGATCGCCGCCGCGGCGGAAACGGGCGCGGTGCCGGTCATCATCGGCCGTCCGCCGCAGCGCGAGGGGCTCTCCGCCGCGGAAACGGTGGAGCTTCTCTGCCGACGGTTCGGCTTTTCCGCAAAGCCGGAGGTCGCCGTCGTGGGGCTCGGCCCCGGCAGCCGCGCCGCGCTCACCGGCGAGGCGTGCGAAGCGCTGTCCCGCGCCGGGTGTCTTATCGGCGCGGCGCGGATGATCGAAGCCGCCGCCGCGCCCGGACAGGCAGTGCATGCCGCCATCGCGCCGGAGGATATCCGCGATTACATTCTTGCGCACCCGGAATACCGCTCGTTCGCGGTCGTTATGTCCGGCGACACCGGCTTTTTCAGCGGCACGAAGAAGCTCCTGCCGCTGCTCGCCGGCTGCCGCGTCACGGTGCTGCCGGGGCTGAGCTCGCTCTCCTGCCTCTGCGCGAGGCTCGGCACGTCTTACGAGGATGTGCTCCCCGTTACGCTCCACGGCCGGAGCGAGCCGATTTTGCTCCCGCTCGCGCAGGGACGGCGGGTCTTCGCGCTCGTCGGCGGCGAAAACGGCATGGGAAAGCTCTGCCGCGCACTTACGGAAAACGGCATGGGCGCGGCGCGTGTTTCGGTCGGCGAGCATCTGAGCTATCCCGACGAGGCCATCACCACCGGTACGGCGGAGGAGCTTTCGGAAAGACATTTTGAAAGTCTCGCCGTGGCGCTCATTGAATACGGCGGCGAACCGCTGCCCGTAACGGCGGGGCTGCCGGACGAGGCGTTTTCGCGCGCCGAGAGCGTGCCGATGACGAAAAGCGAGATCCGCGCCGTGTGCCTCTCGAAGCTCGCGCTGCGCGAAGACTCCGTTGTCTGGGACGTCGGCGCGGGCACGGGCAGCGTCACCGTCGAAGCGGCGATGGCCGCCCGGCGGGGGCGCGTATACGCCGTGGAGCGCAAAGACGCCGCCTTTGATATCCTGCGCGAAAATCTCCGCAGGTTCCACACCGACAATGTGATGCCCGTTTCCGGCACCGCACCGGACGCCTGCGCCGATCTCCCAGCGCCGACGCACGCCTTTCTCGGCGGGACGACCGGCCATATGAAGGAGATCATCGCGCTGCTGCTGGAGAAAAATCCGCGCGTGCGCATCGTGGCGACGGCGGTAACGCTCGAATCCGTTGCGGAGCTTACCGAGTGCGTGAAGGCGTTTCCGTTTTGCGAAACGGAGGCGGTATCTCTCACCGCCGCGCGCAGCCGCAAAGCCGGCGCGTACCATCTGATGACCGGCCAGAACCCGGTATACATTTTTACCATGCAGGGGTGAAGAACCGATGTACCATCTCATCGCGCTGCTGATCGGCTTTTTTGTCGATCTGCTGCTTGGCGACCCGCACAGCATCCCGCACCCGGTCGTGTGGATCGGGAAGCTGATCTCGGCGGCGGAAAAGCTCGTGCGGCGCCTGTTTCCCAAAACCGTCCGCGGCGAGAACATCGCCGGAGGCGTGCTCTGGGTCATTGTCGTGCTCGTCTCGACCGCCGTTCCGGCGCTGCTTCTGTATGCGGCCTACCGTCTCCATCCGGCGGCGGGACTCGTCCTCGAGAGCATCATGTGCTGGCAGATCCTCGCGACCCGGTCGCTGCGCGACGAGAGCATGAAGGTCTATGCCGCGCTGAAAAAGGGCGTGCCGGAGGAGTACCGCCGTGCCGTTTCGATGATCGTCGGGCGCGATACCGCGGAGCTGGACGATCTGGCCGTAACGCGCGCCGCGGTGGAGACCGTGGCGGAGAACGCTTCCGACGGCGTCATCGCGCCGATGCTCTTTCTCGCGCTCGGCGGCGCTCCGCTCGGCTTTTTCTATAAGGCCGCCAACACCATGGACTCCATGCTCGGGTATATCGAGATGCCGTATAAGAACATCGGCCTTGTCCCGGCAAAAATGGACGACGTGCTGAACTATATCCCCGCGCGGCTCTCGGCGCTTTTGATGCTCGCGGCGGGCGCGCTGCTCGGTATGGACGCGAAAAACGGCTGGCGGATCTGGCGGCGCGACCGCCGGAACCATGCCAGCCCCAACTCCGCGCAGACGGAGTCCGTGTGCGCGGGTCTGCTCGGCGTGCGTCTCGCGGGCGATGCGTATTACCACGGTGAGCTCCACAAAAAGCCGTACATCGGCGACGCGCTGCGCGAGATCGAATACGAGGACATCCCCCGCGCGGGGCGGCTGCTCTACGCGACGGCGGCGCTCTCGCTCGTTTTGTTCGGCGCGGTCCGTTTCCTTCTGGTGATGTAAATGCTGTACGATACGAAAAACCCCCACGGCGGGGACATTTACGCCGGAAACGTCCGGCTGGACTTTTCCGCCAATACGAACCCCTTCGGCACGCCGGAGAGCGTGCTCGCGGCCATCACCCGTGCGCTGCCCGAGGTGCACCGCTACCCCGACCCCTACTGCCGCGCGCTGCGCGCCGCCATCGCCGCGGCGGAGGGCGTGCCGAAGGAATACATCCTCTGCGGCAGCGGCGCGGCGGAGCTCATATACGCCTTTGCCGACGCCGTCCGGCCGCAGCGCGCCGCCGAGCTCGCGCCGACGTTTGCGGAATATTCGCTCGCGCTCGCGCGCACGGGCTGCGCCGTGGCGCGCTATACGCTCTCGGAGAAGAACGATTTTGCGCCGGACGGCGGCATTCTGGATTTTCTGCGGGAGACGAGGCCGGAGGTGTTTTTCCTCTGCAACCCGAATAACCCCACCGGACGGCTGGCCGATGGCGCGCTGCTTAAAGAAATTCTCGCGCTCTGCGAAAAGCTCGGAACGTACCTTTTCGCGGACGAGTGCTTTCTCGATCTGACGGACGGCGGCGAGAGCCTGAAGCCGTTCCTCACGCGCTGCCCGCGGCTTTTTATCCTCAAGGCGTTCACGAAAAGCTACGGCATGGCGGGCGTCCGGCTCGGCTACGGTCTCTGCGCGGACGCATCGCTGCTGCACGATATGTCCGAGACCGTGCCGCCGTGGAACGTCTCCACGCTTGCACAGGCGGCGGGTGTTGCGGCGCTGGGGGAGACGGACTTTCTTGAAAAGACCCGCGCGCTCGTGCGCACGGAGCGCGCGTGGCTCGCGGAACAGCTTGCCGCGCTCGGCTTTCGCGTGATACCCTCGGACGCGAACTATCTTCTGTTCCGCGCCGCGCCCGGACTGGACGCTGCGCTGCGGGAACAGGGGATCCTCATACGAAACTGCGAAAATTACGCGGGGCTCTGCCCCGGCTGGTACCGCATCGCTGTGCGCACGCGCGCGGAAAACGAGGCGCTCATCCGCGCCGTACGGGAGGTCTGACCATGGCGAAAAACATTATGATCCAGGGCACGATGTCCAACGCGGGCAAGAGCATCCTCTGCGCCGGACTGTGCCGCATTTTCCGGCAGGACGGCTACAGAGTCGCGCCGTTCAAAAGCCAGAACATGGCGCTCAACTCCTTCATCACCGCCGCGGGCGGCGAGATGGGGCGCGCGCAGGTCGTGCAGGCGGAGGCCGCGGGCATCGCGCCGGACGTGCGCATGAACCCCATTCTTCTCAAGCCGACGACCGACGTCGGCAGCCAGGTGATCGTCAACGGCGTCGTGCAGGGCAACATGCACGCGATGGAGTATTACCGCCGCAAGCGCGAGTATATCCCCGCGGTGATGGAAGCGTATAACTCGCTCGCCGCGGAGAACGATATCATCGTCATCGAGGGCGCGGGAAGCCCTGCGGAGATCAATCTCAAGCAGGAGGACATCGTGAACATGGGCCTCGCGAAGCTTGTGGACGCGCCGGTGCTCCTCGTCGGCGACATTGACCGCGGCGGCGTGTTTGCGCAGCTCTACGGCACCGTGGCCCTGCTCGAGCCGGACGAGCGAGCGCGCATCCGCGGCACCATCGTCAACAAATTCCGCGGGGATAAGAAGATCCTGGAGCCGGGGCTCAAAACGCTCGAGGAGCTGTGCGGCGTGCCGGTGGCGGGCGTCGTGCCGTATGTCCATCTCGATATCGACGACGAGGACAGCCTCTCCACGCGCTTTGACCGCGGCAGCGAGCGCCGCGCGATCGACATTGCCGTCGTTCGTCTGCCGCGCATCTCGAACTTTACGGACGTGAGCCCGTTCGAGCGGTACGAAAACGTGTCCGTGCGCTACATTGAGCGCGCCGCGGAGCTCGGAGCGCCCGACATGATCGTCCTCCCCGGCACGAAGAGCACCATCGCCGATCTCAAATGGCTGCGCGAGAGCGGGCTGGAGGCGGCAATTCTGAAGGCCGCGGACGGCGGGACGCTCGTTTTCGGCATCTGCGGCGGATACCAGATGCTCGGCCGGAGCGTTTCCGACCCCGAGCAGGTCGAAGCCGCGGGCATCACGGACATCGCGGGCATGGGTCTTCTCGATATGGACACCGTTTTTCGGGGCGAAAAGGTGCAGACGCAGACGCGCGGAACGTTCTCCGGCGTGGCGGGAGAGCTTGCCTGCCTGAACGGTCTTTCGTACGAAGGATATGAAATCCATATGGGACGCAGCCGGGAAGCGCGCGGCGTCGTCACCGGCGGCGGGAACGTGTACGGCAGCTACATCCACGGCATTTTCGACGCCCCCGGCGTCGCCGACGCCGTGCTCGGCGCGCTCTGCCGCAAAAAGGGGCTGAGCCCCTCTATTCTCGGCGCTTTCGACCCCGTGGCCTACCGCGAGGAGCAGTACGACAAGCTCGCGCAGGTCGTGCGCGAGGGGCTGGACATGGAGCTCGTGTACCGCATCCTCGACCGGAGGGACTGAGCGCCTTTCCTCATGTCGTTTTTTCGGAAATTCTGCGGGAACATATATTGCAAAGCTATCATGTTTATGCTATATTTGCTATACATGGATGAATCTCCCGTAAAATTGAATAGAAACATCCGAATGAAGGAACCGTGTGAGAATCACGGACTGTAACGGCAACTGTAACGCGGAGCGACCCCGTTATGCCACTGGGAAACCGGGAAGGCGGGCGAGCGAGGAAACGGAGTCAGGATATTTCATCGGATGAATACCGCTTCCCGGCGGATTCTTGTCTGGAACGGTATGTTTCCGATTAAAACGCTATTATTCTGAAAATACCGTCAGAGCAGCCTATGGGCTGCTCTGATTTTGTTTTTCCGGGAGGAGCGTCTGAATTTTTGCGAGATTTTCCCATGAGATCATTTAGGAGGGCATCAATATGCACAAAACAATGTCCAGGATCGTTGTGCTGCTGCTCGTGGTCTGCCTGGCGCTGGGGAATGTTGTCCCGGCGCTCGCCGCGGACGACACCGGCAGCGCAGGCGCCGTGACGCCGGCCGCGGAGACCTCTCCCGCGGCGACGGCGGAAGCGACTGCGGCTCCTGCGGCCACCCCCGCGGCGGAGACCACGGCCGGAACGGAGACAACTCCCACGGCCGCGCCGACGCCGACGGCCGAAACGACCGAGACTCCCGCAACGGAGGAGCCGACCGCCACGCCGACGGCAGAGCCGACCGCCACGCCGGAACCGGCAGTTCCCACGGCGGTGAGCTATCCCGCCGCGCCGATGGACGAGAAGGACATGAGCGGCAAGATGTTCGTCGCCAAGAAGGGCGCCGATACGGTCTACCCCATGTTCAAGATCGAGACGGCCTCCGCCGTTAAATACGGCGGCAAAATTTACGTCACGGTGCAGGTGAACCCCGCGGCGAGCGGCGCGTTCACTTACTCGTACCTCTATTTCGGCACGCGCACGGATCTCGTCGCGCAGCTTGACGCGGGCGGCGCGTTCGGCGTCGTGGCCGGTGTGGCCGGAACGAGCACGCAGACCTACCACTTCACGCTCCCCGAGAGCGCTGCCGGCACGCGCGTACCGGTCTGCATCCTCAAGAGTGATCTCACCGCGAGAAGCCCCTATAACTCCAGCGAGCTTGAGCTCATCGTCCCCGCCGACATTCCGGAAGGCAAGCTCGACCCCGTCCCCGTGGCGGCGAGCTATCCCGCCGCGCCGGTGGCTGAGCAGGACGTGAGCGGCAAGGTGTTCGTCGCCAAGCAGGGCGCCGATAAGGTCTACCCCATGTTCAAGATCGAGACGGCCACCGCCGTCGTGGTCGGCGACAAGCTCTATGTCACGGTGCAGGTGAACCCCGCGGCGAGCGGCGCTTTCACCTATTCCTATCTGTACTTCGGCACGCGCACGGATCTCGTCGCGCAGCTTGATAAGGGCGGCGCGTTCGACGTCGTCGGCGGCGTGGCCGGAACGTCCACGCAGGCCTACCACTTCACGCTTCCGGCGAGCGCTGCCGGAACGCGCGTACCGGTCTGCATCCTCAAGGGCGATCTCACCGCGAAGAGCCCCTATAACTCCAGCGAGCTTGAGC
>ERZ837380.4159-NODE-4159-length-12525-cov-3.659423_pt1 | contig 12525 bp, 11 predicted proteins | sample MGYA00519685_ERZ837380 | MGnify/ENA primary metagenome ERZ837380 (study PRJEB31850, sample SAMEA3708817) | human gut metagenome | biome: human gut; feature: human-associated habitat; material: faeces | place: China | collected 2014 ...
TACCATAGGAAGAGTTGCAATCTTCTATCTTTATACACCCATCTCGTTTATCATAATAGATTTTACACTGTGACCTACTAACATTAGGATTACCCTCTATAACAAAGTTTGATCTCTTAGCAGATCTACCAATAATTATCTCAGAGTCTTTAGGTATACTTATCATAAGATTATCTTTCTCATAATACAACCCTGGGAGATTCCCTTTTACCATTGCCCTGCGTCGGTTTTTATCTTCTCCATACAAACCTCTAGATAATTCCTGAGGGAATAATAACTTTATATTCGCATTTGTAACAGATCTTGAGGTGTATTTTCTGTTTATAAGATTTATTAAATCTAAGCCAAATAGTACCCTCTTTTCTCCTACCAGAAACAGATAATTCTTATCATTATCCTCTTTTACATCTACAATCGCAGTAGCCGGAACGCCCTGATTAAGTACCTCATTGTAAGTATCTAATAAGGTAGCTACATCCTCTCTTGACTCAAGCATCTTAATATCATGAAAATTAGTATGCTTGTTAATTTCTGACTCCCTTATATAACACTGCATAGATTATCACCTCAATCATACCAATTATCAAGACACTCTAAGCTTCTACATAATGAGCAAGAGCCTCACTCTTCGTTAGAATAATCCCTGTATTAATCTCTAAAGCTCTACACAGCATCTCTCCAAGATCAATACAAGCACCCTTATCAGTTACATATAACATACCCCCACAGTTTGGGCATTTATGAGAGTATCTCATCATAGATAATACCTTTTCTTTAGGTACATCCTCTCTATTAACTTTACCACAAATAGGACATCTATACTGCCACATACAAACACCTCCACACCTTGATGATTCTAATTTTTAACTTCAACATACTACACTTTCTACACTTAACTACCTTATCAACAACAGTGGTATAGACATCTTTAGTATATGTGAATTTCTATAATTAGTACAATCTATCAATACATTAAATATTACCATAACCCATTTAATAAGAATAATTTAAACCTTCTTTAACCCAAAATCTTGTAGTCATTCTAAACTCTAATCATAATCTACCCTCTTATACTCTAAAATAACTCTTGATTTTACAGGAATTTTACCACATAAGAAAAAAACTTACAATAGAATCCAAACTACAATTTTTCTATTTATAATAGTACTAAAAAGGAAGCTGTAGAGCTCCCTATTAGTTATTCCTTATAAGCAACCATACCCATTTTCATAATTTTATTTGTTCTATCGGCTACAACTTCCTTTACAACACGTTTTAAATCATCTGATACAGAATCATGGGTACTGTAGAATGTTCTTAATACAACACCATCCTCAGATTCCTTTTCCACATATCCATGTTTCTTACTGTATAAAACAATATTATAAGGAATCTGGTCAGCTGATCTCTCATGGTCAGCAAGTCTAATCTTTCCGAGTTTACCACCATCTAATTCAATGTAAATACTACTTGTAGATGAGCTCTTGCTAATATGATACCCAATACCTTCTTTTTCCAGATACCCTATCATGGTTTCTGAAATCTCAGATATCCTTTCTTTCCTCTCTCTATTCTCAAGGATATTATTAGAGTATGCAATATACCTTCCTACATTATAATATGTACCTACTTCCTTTAGCATTAAAGCAAGATTTACCTTATCATCTACTGATAAACTCATGCTTATTTCCTCATCATCACTCCTTCTCATAAAGGTGTAAACATTCTCAGCCTGAGAAACAATGAATTTATTTACCTTGTCATCTGAATTATTAAAGATTGACATTAAATTTTTAAGGTCATTATTTACCATATCCTCCCAGATACACATAGCCATGTAAAGCAAAGAAATCTTAGCTTCCCTACCTGCATATCTTAATGACAGCGTTGTGTAGGAATTATCCTTTCCTGGTAATTTACAAATATTACATTTCTTTTTCGTTACTTCGTCTACAATATTCTGGAAGCTTGTTTCCTCCTCTATAGAGTCTCCGAAGATTTCTTTCACTTTTTCATTTACCAGCTCTTCTCTTGTTTTTTCCTTTTCTGGCACATTAACAACATTAATAATCTCCTTTTTAATAGGCTTCTCAGGTATTGAAACCACATCCTCCGCTTTTACCTGTCTCTCTTCCTTTTCTTTTTCTATAATTTCTTTAAATACATCTTTTAATTCATTAATATAGGAAGTCAGGTCTGTCGTACTCATTTGCTTAGATTTCTTAATTGAAATGTATTCCTCCTGAGTATCAATTACCTTTATAATTTTTACTGAACTAGAACTCTCACTTACCTCCAAATAACTAGCACTGTCCTGAACATCCGCTGGTCTCATTCTGAATACACTTAAACCAGCTTTATTTTTCTCCCATACCCCAAACACTTCAATATCACTTTTTCTAAAAGTATTTCTGATGTAGTCAGTAATACACATCAAGTGGGACTGATTTCTTTTCTTCTGTAGTACTGCCATAATAAGTACCTCCTAATTTTTAATTTATAAATATTATACCATATTCCTCCAACTTTTACTATATCATTAACCACAGCAATTTTAAAAATTAATACAAAAAAGGATAGTATACTAGATACTATCCTTAGACTTACACATATAAAAATCTCAAATTCCATACTTAACTACTTCTAACCTAGCTAATTCAGTTCCTACACTAATTACAATACTCTTATTTGTTATGTTCTTGACGTACAGTACAAGGTCTATAGGGTCTACATACCCATTCTTGTTTCTCAAAGCTTGAGATACTTCAATCTTTCCCATGTAAGGTTCTCCAGGTGTTGCTACAAGCTTTATTCTCTTTACTTTTTTGTCTACCTTGTATGTCAGACCTGTAGGTATTGCTACCCTATCTCCTGGCTTTATTTCTAATGTTACTGGAGATTTTACTCCTTTTAAGACATCTGAATATGTCTCAATATCACTTATCGTATAATCTGAAACATCTCGAATACACAAAAAGGATTCAAAGTCATACGCAAGCTTCTCCCTATCTACAAAACCAAACTCAATATTATTAAAGCTTGGATAGTTTGTATAGGTTTTAGAAGAACCCCCTTCTTCAACTTTCCTGTTTCCAGTACCTCTTAAGAAATTTAAAACCTTTCTACCATAACTAATTGCTATACACTCTCCCATTTCATACACCCTCTCTTTCGCATCTTATAGATTACTTTTCATTATTTAAAAATACACATATAGCTATTTCACTTCTTGACTTATAATCTCTTCCTGCAAGATACTTCATAGCACAGCCAAGTAATCCACTTCCATCAGTATTTCCATTACTCAAAGGCTTATCTGAGGTTACAGAAACAAGTGTAACATCTGATTTGCTAACCTTTGAAAAATACTCTAATACCCTTCTACATAGATTATTCAGATATGAACCATCATCTCTGTCAAAATACCCTAATATGACTTCGTGGTCTACAGGACTCTCCACACTAGCTCTGATAAGCATCATACCATACTTGTCCCTCTCTACTGACAGTTCATAAAAATCAATACCACTCAATTTACCATTTACAAAACCTAACAACTCAAAAACAGAGCCTGGGATGTCATCCAAATAAAAAGCCTTATAGTTCTGTAATTTCATCTCACCATAATACCCTACATTGTATACATCTTCTGAGTACCTCGGATTTGAATCTTTAAACCCACTTTCTTTGGACTTTCTAATAACCTCTGTGTTTGAAAGTCCATTCAACCTTACACTCTTTTTCATTTGTATTACTCCTTTATAATTCTAGTTGATATATTAAAAATATCACAAAAGCAACCAACATAATTTAACCTAGAAAATTAGATAATTCATCAAAAACTTAAGAAAATTCACATCGTTAAATAAAAGTATCTACACTTCATCATGATGCGAAAATAAGACCAAATTTCCAAAATTTCAATACCTATTTAAGCATATTCTAATATAATAAAAACCAATCCTATTAAAGCACTTTTACGTGTCTGAACAAATTAGCATTTCTTCTACGATTCGTGAATTTCTATATTCTACCCTACTTTTCTCAAAATTCCTATTAATTTAAATAAATTTTGCTACTATTTTAAATTAATATAAGTCTAACATATATCTTCCAGAATGTCTATACAATTACCTATATCTTTATTTTCTTCCTGAAAATCACTTTCTTACATTAAATATTATACCCTATTTCTTTCTATATTACTATAATATTACAATAAAATAAGGATAAGATTAACTCCTATCCTTACCATATCTATAAATATTACTCATTTAAATACCCTGGGATATCACACTTCTTAAAATCCGTGACAACTAAATCTCCTAAAACACCTTCATCAATCTCAACAACTGAACACAATGCATCATTTCTTTTACTAAGTAACTTTACCACTACTTCATAATTTTCTAACATCTGCTTGATGCTATCACTATACAAAACATTATCAGATAACTTAGCAAAGGTAAGTACTACTTCCTCTACAGTTGTATTACTAGTTACTATACACCTTGAAATACTACCATTTACCTTTATCTCCAAACCAACCTTAGGTGCTAACCTCTCCCAATTACATCTTACATAATTTACAATAAATCTAGCAAGATCAATAAATCTTAAGAAATGATAATCAACCTTAACAACAGAATCATATTCATCTCTATCAAGGTATGCTGTTGCACTACCATAACAACCATTCATTTCACTCTGTATATCTGTTATTATCTTTTTAACACCATCATATCTAGTGTACCCTTCAAGATCACTTGTATCTATTTTCTGTACACCTGAAGATACTTCACTACCCAGTTCTTCTACTGTCAACTTTGATGCAAGATCAAACCAATCTGTGCACTCTACTACACCATTTTCATTATCTGAACAGTAGATACCATCTTTAGCAGTAACATATACATCCTCTCCACTTCTGAATTTTCTTTTTCCAACTACACTGAATAACTTCTTTGTAGATCCTACATCTAAGTCATACTTCCAATCTGGCGTATTTATACGATACCCTACTGTCTTCTCGTTCTTTGTTACAAGTTTATTTACTAAATATCTCATACTCTTACTCCTTTACTTCTTCTGCTTTGTATATAGTTCCATAGGCTCCATCAAACATTCCAATAGCCCACATATAACCTGTCTTACTATCGCCACTTCTAAATCTTCTAGGAGATCTACTTATAGCCCTCTCAGTACCAGTTTTTAATGTAACCCTATCTGGTGATATCTTTATAATTTTATATATCTTATCAACATATTCATCACCTTTCCATACCTTAACCTTGTACTCATCTCCAACCTTAAATGGGTGCCTTACTTCCTGATCAGATATCTCAGTACTATCTATAATACCCTGTATCTCTGCATACGAAGCTACTCCTCCCATTCCCGCTGCTCCACCATCAAGTATTTCATACTTGAAATTCTTGGGTCCAATACCAATTACCCTACATCTACCCCATCTTTGATGACTTACTATATACCCTTTCTTAATATTCTCTTTCGAGAATTCTACACCACCTAACTCATCCAAGCACTTATGATAGTATATTGACTTACTAATATTTTGTTCAATAGCATCCTCAGTACTATCAAGCCAATTATATACCCTTGTCTCAGTAATAGCCTCACCATTATGCCTTTTTACTATCAAGCCACTTTTTACCCTCTTCAGTAGATCATTATAATGATCAAAGTTCTTTTTCTGTGCCCTTATTATCTTTTCTGCTTCTTCTATCCTACGAATACAGAAAGCTTTATCAGTAGGCTTTGTAAAATCAGCTGTAGCTAAGGCAATCTCAGCTCTATTTTTATAATAATCAGACTTCTTAAATTCCTCAAAACCTCTTTCATAAGCATCAAACATTTTATTTCTTCTATTCGTGAAAGCCCTTCCAGCAGAACTATTGATATTCGGCTGGGTGAAGAAAGCTATATCACCATGTCTATCGTTAATAGGCTTCTGTAAATCTCTAGCCCTTTCTGTAGCTTTATCAGCTAATTCTGAGTACCTCTCTGCCCTTGCTTCGGCACGTTCAGCTTTTCTGGACATCTGTTCCTCAAAGGAAATCTTTTCACCAGATTTACCCTTATCCACTAATCCTAACTTTTTAGCTACGTCAATAGCCCTCCATAAGTTAGGAGCCTTAGCTCTACTTACCCATGCTGATTTAGCTCTACTGAATAAGTAATTACTTTTAATAGAAGATTTATCACTATCTGATAAACTCTGATATGCTTCTTTATCAAAATATAACTCAAGTTTACCAGTTTCCTGATTCATGAAGTAAGTACCCTTCTTTTCCTCTTCTTTTTCGTCGGTATTGATAGAAATACTCAGTAACCTATCTTTAGCAAAATGAACCGTAAATCTATCTATATCTACATCTATATTAGAAAAAGAAGTTACGATAGCTATCAAATGACTATCTTGCATTGCGAAATCCATCGAATAGCTATTACTATGTACCATACCATTACTACTTTCTACGATAATAGACACTGTTGTATCATTATTTTCACATTGCAATACCAGAGTATACTCTACATTCTCTTCCATTTTTGAAGAAATCTGAAATAAAAAATACCCTCTGCAAAATTCATAGAAATGACTTGCTATGCTACTTCTTATATCAACATTCATTTTTCTGTTAGACATTTAGTACCTCCCTACTTCTTAATTATACCAAAATATAACCAAGCTTTTTCACTTAATACCCCATCATCTACCTTAAATCCATGTAAACCTTTATTAAAATCCCTCAAAATAGATTTTAACTTCTTTCCTGCCTCTTTCTTAAAATCTGGGAAATCGTCATCACACTCCTTATGTATCCATGAACCATAACCACCTAAATATCTTACAGAAACTTCTTCACAATCTGCTTCACCCATATCATATCCCATCGTGTTTCGGAGTACTTGTAAAAACTCTTTACCAATCTCTTTAGTCTTTTCTCCTAATTCTACTCTATTTGTATAAAATGTGTTAAACTTTTTCTCATACATCTTCATTTCTTTAATGCTATTTACTTCTACAACATTCTTCTCATCCCCGGATACTAATGTATCTCCTACTAACTTCAATAGTACCTTGTTTCCTACCCTATTTATCGCTACTGAAGAAGCTACATTCTTCTCAAAGGTATCACACTTCTTATACAGTACTCTTGAGGTTACCCCGTTTGGTATAATTACATAAAAAGACACTCGATATCCCACTGCTTCTTTCTCATACACTAACTCATTTAATTCTACATATTTTCTGTAATTACTCATAGTTTAATATACCTCCCTTAAACTATAACCTTTCTTTCACATATCTTTTTCTACTGTATTATTGACCTTCACTTATAAAATCTATCATTAAGTCAACACCCTGCTTCTTTTCTATATTATAAGCTTCAAAAATATAATCTATTGGTTCAATAAATAACCTTGATTCAGGGTTTATAATAAGATCATACAACTTTGATTTTAACACTCTCCTGCAAGACCTCTCTAAATTTCCATTTGTATAAATTTCTGAATCATATTGAATCAAACACCTAACCTTCGACTCTATTGCAGTATTAATCTCTTTCTCTGTCAACATTACACATGTTCCACCATTCTGATTTAATATACTTAATCCTTCTTCTGTTCCTATGAATACTTGTACATCTAAATCTATTTGATACAACAGTTCCATGATATAAAACATCTTTTAATTTAAAGATTTTTGTCATTTATATAATCCTCCAACTCTCTTAATCCATCTTCTACAGGTAAATTATCTAAATCATAATGTAAATCCAGAATAGATTTTAATATTTTCTTTTTACTATCAATCTTTAAAAACTCATCTTTCGTTAACTTATACTTATCACAATAAGCCTTAAAATACACTTGCAATAAATACACCTTATTCATTTTCTTTAAATTATACTTCATTATATGATTTACCACCTATCTATTATACTAAGAAAGGGTACACCAATTCGGTGTACCCCCTCTTCCGTAGTTTTCATATTACTCAGTAATTACCTCATACTCAAAAGAACCATAACCTGCATTACGCCACTGAAGAAGTCCTTTCAATGCACCATAATCAAGCATCTGTTTAACAAGCTCAGCATCAAGCGGCTTTGACTTAGCAGTACCCTTAGATTCGATTACTCGAATTGTTGCAGTAAAGTTCCAACCCTCATTGAGGTATTCAGACTTTGCAAGAGATACTCTTGGTCCCTGCATTGTCTCGGCACGAAGAGGTCTTTCCAGATAACCATCAATGTTTTTAATACGATTGCCATCAGCATCAAACAATGGAATATCTCTCTCAAGAATAAACACATAGTTGTCAACCTTGGAAGCTGTAGCTGCGACCTGAATCTGATCTTTTAAAGCCTTACCTGCTTCTTTAAGGAAACCTTTTAACTGATACCCTTTAAGAATAGGGCTACCATCTTTGTCTCTGTAAAACCCTGTTACCTTGTCTGCTGAGTCTGTAATATTGTCTACATCACCAATGGCTAAATCTTTATTAGCCTCATCAGCCTTTGTAGCAATGTACTTAGAAAAAATTTCTTTGTCCATTGGACAACTTCCTAAGATCTGGGAAATTCCTGTCACTTTAATTTTGAACTCTTCGTAATTCATAACTCTTTCTCCTTTAGTATGTTTTATATTACTACCTATTAGTCAATACTCTAAGTACTTCACTAACAAGTAGTACGTTTAATTTTTATACATACATTATAACATACATCAATCACAACCGCTACACAATTAATAAAAAATATTAATATATCAACCAAATAATACAATAGTTTATACCACAAATTTTTACTTTACTACACATTACTATTCAACGCTTAACCCTCACTATACATAACACAACACGACCATAGGTACATCACCTTACTCTACCCTTACATTACCCCACATCGCCTTACCTACACGATACTCTACGTTACGCCACGTCACCTTACCTACGCTATACGCCACGATACTTTACAATTCCAGACTATACCATAACTTTACTCCACCCTACTTAACAATTCCTATACTGCTCACCACGCAACAATGCCAACGCCATAACCCCACTGTTCTACACTCTACCATAACTCCACTGCACTAAACGCTACCTCTGCAAAACGGAACCACTACAGACCCCTACTCTACTCAACTAGACTATACAATCACATTACATAACCTCCGCTACATAACGCCACAGTACTTTACCATGCCTTAACACTACTTTACAATACTATACCTTAACTTAACCTCACAGTTCTATACCTTTCTTTACCTTTACATAATTTATATTTCATATCTTTATGAAGCCCTTGTATATTACAAAGGCTTCTTAAAGATTAAAATATTCTCTTTTTTCAATTCACCAGCTGCCTGCTGTGCGCTCCCTGCTCTTGCAGTTACCCCAAGATATACTGTATCATACAAAGGCATTCCCTCTTCTGTTGAGATTCTAATCCACTCATCTACATAAGCTACCTCCTTAGAGCCACCTACAGTAAAATCAGCGATATTCACTGCATACACAGCACCTCTCTTAAGCATGTGATGAATATTTTTTATAGTAGCCCTTACATACCCCTCCAACCAATCTTCCAGTTCTGGGAACTTGTTAAAGCACTGTGTTTCCTCATCACTGTATACCTCAAGATCAAAATACGGTGGACTTGAAAAAGCAAAATCTACACTCTCTGCTGGTCCTCTAAAATCCTCAGAACCACAGCAATGAAGCTCATAACTATCTTCCCTACCAGTAACCATCTCGATATAATCACCTAACTCATGAAGATGATACATAGTCTCTGTACAAGGGTCAGTGCCAACGTATCTGAAGTTCTTCTTACTACTTAAGCACCCAAGTAGTCTACCTCCGAAACCGCAATTACCTGTTACAAATATTTTACCATTTCTTCTGAGTATCAACATATGTGATGGTACAACAAAACAGTACTTATCCTGCTTGTTTACAACTTCAAAGAATGTATCTTTATAGTCTGAATCTCTCTTACCAAGATCACATACTAACAGATCATCACCTTCAGTTAAGTCATCAGTATCAATCTCAATATCAAGTTCTGAGAAGTCTACCTCCTCTTTTGAATAGCTCTTGTAATCATCTTCTGTATCCATACAACAGCATGATATTTCTGAACCAGATACAAAAAACTGAATAACATCACGATACCTCTTAAAACAAAAAGTATCTAATGTAACAATACCATCAGAATAGTCTCCAAAAAGATCATTACTTAATGCTACCCTTACCAAACTTAATGCTTCTTTATAGCTTAAATTATATAACTCCTCTGACACATCTTCTATTCTACCATCAACAACTTCAACATATTTCCTGAGAAGTGGACAGGTAATAGCATAGTTATAGGTATTTTCATAAGCATCTTCACTATCACCAAATATTTCTGGAGTTTTAAGATAATGACCTTCAATGTCCTCGAAACCCTTATAATTCAGTTCTTTAGACACGATGCACAATCTTTCTGACAAATATGTGTTAAGTAAAAACACATCACCTTTCACAAATACGTCATCTGAATGGATTACCAAATCCCAAAGAAGATCAAAGAAATCTCCAGGACAACAAATACTATCGGGTTTACTGTAAGAGTATTTAAATGTAGTAGGAACCTTACCCTCCTTGTCCCCATTTACAACATCTACCATTTTAACCTTACGAATAGTACCATCAGGCATCCTGTAAACCACATCATGATTTCCAGTAAGACAAGTGTTTAAGTCTTTACCATTATAAAAGTAGAAAGGATCATCACTCTTATAATGAATATACTCTATAGGAGAAACAAGTTCTCCTTTTCCGTCCTCAGTATACTGAAGTACCTTATCTCCCTTAACATAGTCTTTTAAAGACTTCCAACCATTTCCATTAAAAAACTCTGTCTCATCATCTACACAACAGAAATCATAAACAGTGCCACCCTCTGGGCAAAACCTCTCATACACTGCCTTAGCATTCATAGGTCTGAAATTAGTAGGTGCACTACCAACCAATCTCAAACCACCCATCACATTTGTTGGAGTAGGGCAACCATTCTTATAACTGAAACAGAACTTAATTGCTCTGCTAAGATAGAAATCATTATGAAATTTCTTAAATAATGTCTCCGCATCCTTCTTATCCAAATCATGTTTAGATGGCACATCAAACAGATTTGGAAATAAGTAATTACACAATGTAGTACCGACTCCAGCACCACAATTACCAGTTACAAACATATACCCATTTCTTCTGAGTACAAGCATGTGAGATGGTACCTCAAAGCAGTATTTATCAGTAAATGAGAAATCATACTCATCCGTGTCTTCCTTTAATACTTTAAACATACCATCAGTAAAATCATAGAAGCGACAACAACTATGAATGAACTCTGGATCATCTTCGCCGACAATTTCATCTCTACAAGTTGTAACAGTTCTACGCTTAAACATATTATCGTCACCGATAAGACTTTCATAAAATGCATTATAAGGCATACCATTATCAGCTGGGAATGTAGCTTCCTTAGTATTTCCAAAGTATGTCATATTATGAAGAATCGCCACCTGCTTAGCCAACTCTTCACTGAACATATACATAGAATAACATCTGTCTATACCTAACATGCTTAACATCTGCTTTCTGGAAGATTTATTAAGTCTAAAAATCTTATCAGTAAAGCAAATAGTACCATCTGGCAATCTCTGAAGAAACTCACAGTCTGATTCATTATCGGTAATAATACCATTGATAATCCAAGCAATCATATTTGTCTGAACATCTAATGAATACCTATTATCCTTCATCTCACAACAAACAGGAATTTCCTCTATTGCAAGACCGTCAGTTTCCTCTTTGGCTACACGTCTGATTTCATCTACTGACATCTTTGTAATCTCATTAGTAGAATCATCTACAAACACCACATCATGATTTCCGGTGAGAATCATCGAACAATCATCTTCTCCAACTACATAAAACTTGTCATTATTTTTTGTATGGATATACTTAATAGGATCAACAAGCTCAGCAGTACCATCAGGATTGAACTGAAGCACCATATCCCCATCCGTATAGGAATCAATGCGTACCCATTTCTCTCCGTTAAAATACTCTGTATCACCACTTACACAGCTAACAGTATCCCCTGTAAACCCAGCTTTATAACTGATGCACTTTTCAATCTCATTCATAATTCCAAGCTCAGAGTAATACTGAATAGGAAGTAAATCAACACTTCTATAAATGTCTAATACTTCCTTTACCAGTTTCTCTTTACCCTCTTCGTCTAAGGAGTCATATCTCTCTGCTGTGTACTCTTTTAATTTATCTATAACACCCTCATACCCTATTTCTTGCATTGTAAAAGGTTCAAAGTTCCAATGATGAAACTCTTCTGACCTTTTTTCTATCTCGGAAAAAGGAATCTCATTTTTCATAGGCTCTGAAAACCAATTACCCATATTTTTCTTTCCTCCTTAAAATACACC
>ERZ837380.4162-NODE-4162-length-12519-cov-6.369384_pt1 | contig 12519 bp, 7 predicted proteins | sample MGYA00519685_ERZ837380 | MGnify/ENA primary metagenome ERZ837380 (study PRJEB31850, sample SAMEA3708817) | human gut metagenome | biome: human gut; feature: human-associated habitat; material: faeces | place: China | collected 2014 ...
CGCCCAAAGCAAAAGTCAACACCTTTTTTCGAATTTTCTTATTTTTAGAAAAATACATGCAATTCTGTATTTAAAATATATTATCTGATTTTTTAAGTTGCAGTAAAACAGCCACAAACAATCTCGCTCACTCTCTGTTTGTGGCTGTTTTTTTCAATATATAAATGTCAAGCGGATATTCGCAATGGAACCAGAGGACTTACTTGATTCGGTTAAATCACTTTTGTTGTCCACTCCGAGCAGTCCCATACACTCGTTGCCAGACCGTCGTAGAATTCCGGTTCGTGGCAGACCATAAGAATGGTTCCTTTATATTCCTTCAACGCATTTTTTAACTCATCTTTTGCGTCTACATCGAGGTGGTTGGTCGGCTCATCGAGGACAAGAAGATTGGTTTCGCGATTAATCAGTTTGCAGAGGCGAACTTTTGCCTGTTCTCCTCCTGAGAGCACACGCACCAGGCTTTCAATGTGCTGTGTGGTAAGACCGCATTTGGCAAGCGCTGCGCGGACTTCATACTGGGTATAGGATGGAAATTCTTCCCAGATTTCCTGGATACAGCTGTTGGTGTTTCCTTTTGGCATTTCCTGCTCGAAATATCCGATTTCCAGATAATCTCCAAGCTCCACGTCTCCGCCAAGGGATGGGATCAAACCGAGGATGCTCTTTAAGAGTGTTGTTTTTCCGATTCCGTTGGCACCGGTGAGCACGATCTTTTCGCCACGCTCGATCGCAAAAGTCAACGGTCTGGAGAGCGGTTCTTCATAGCCGATCACAAGTTCTTTTGCAGTCACAACGAAGCGGCCCGAAGTGCGCGCAGTGCGGAAATGAAATTCCGGCTTTGGTTTTTCTTTCGCAAGCTCGATCACATCCATCTTATCCAGCTTCTTCTGCCGTGACATAGCCATGTTTCTGGTTGCCACACGGGCTTTGTTTCGTGCCACGAAATCCTTCAGTTCACTGATCTCCTGCTGCTGGCGGTTATAAGCAGCTTCCTTCTGTGCTTTTTTGACCGCATAAACCTCCTGGAAGTGATCGTAATCACCCACATAACGATTCAGCTCTTTGTTTTCCATATGATAGATCAGATTGACAACACTGTTCAGGAATGGGATATCGTGAGAGATCAGAATGAAGGCATTTTCATACTCTTCAAGGTATCGTTTCAGCCAGGTGATATGTTCCACATCCAGGTAGTTGGTCGGCTCATCTAAAAGAAGGATATCCGGTTTTTCCAGCAGCAGTTTTGCCAGAAGGACCTTCGTTCTCTGTCCGCCGGAAAGCTCAGTGACATCGCGTTCGAGACCGATCTCCTCGAGGCCGAGTGCACGGCCGATCTCTTCGATTCTCGAATCCAGAATGTAGAAATCGTGTGCATCCATCATCTCCTGAATCACACCAAGTTCCTCCATCATCTGATTCAGCTCGTCCTCGGAGGCATCTCCCATGGAATCGCAGATCGTGTTCATCCGCTCTTCCATCTCGTACAGCCAGGAAAAAGCGCTTTTTAACACATCACGGATCGTCATACCTTTTTCCAGAACGGTATGCTGATCCAGATAGCCGACACGGACATTTTTTGCCCACTCAACCTTTCCCTCATCCGGCATCAGCTTTCCGGTAATGATGTTCATAAAGGTTGATTTTCCCTCACCATTTGCGCCTACCAGACCGATGTGTTCCCCCTTTAAGAGGCGGAACGATACATCTTCAAAAATCGCACGGTCGCCGAAGCCATGGGACAGATGCTCTACATTCAAAATACTCATGCATAAATTCTCCTTCTTCTGTTGTATTGGAATCTTCCGATCTCCTGATCGTTTTCTTTTTCATATGTAACTATTCAGAGCCATGCGAAATGGAAGAAAATTGCGAATCATGCTTGCATGAATGAGCGGTTTTCTTCCTTTTCATATGGCGAGAAGCAACATCGAGATGCAGCGTAAGCGGAATCGAGATGGGGCTCTGAATAGTTACTTTCCTATTATAGTCTGAATCATTATATAGGGAAATTCCCTCTTTTGGCAAGCTTTTTCTATACCGTCCCAGACTTTTATCCCGTATCCGAAAAGTATCCTTTTCCACAACAAAAAAGAAGAACTCCTTCGGAAAAAGGTTCTCCTCTCAGAATTCTTCTTTTTGTTTTTTTGTTCCAAAACCATAACCATTTCGGAATTTTAAGAGCATTTCTTTTTTTGTCCATACACCCAATCCGCATACATTTCCTTCACGGATGGATAGACATACTCCACAAGATACTGCGAGTTCTGCATTTCTTCGCGTGTAGATTCGCCTGAAAGCACAAGGGCTGCAGAAATATCCGCCATGTTTGCGCACGCAATGTCCGTATAGAGACGGTCTCCCACAAGAACAGCCTCATCGCGGGTTCTGCCTGTCATATCAAGTGCCATCTCAACCATCCGTGTACCTGGTTTTCCGATATAAGTCGGCATGCGGTGGACCGCATGTCCGATCATCTCGCAGATGGAACCGCAATCCGGCACGTAGCCGAATTCAATCGGACAAGCATAGTCCGGGTTCGTTGCAGCGTAATCGAGCTCCGGGCGCTCTGTCAACAGCCGACAGATATCCGTCAGTTTTTGATACGTCAGTTCATTGTCATAGCTTGCAAGCACACATGCAATTCCTTCTTTCTCCGGATCGTGGGTGGTACACACACCGAAGCTCTCCAATTCCCGGATCAGAGAGTCCGTTCCCAGCACATAGACGGGACGGGATCCATATTTCTGCTTCAGATAATGCGCTGTTGCAACAGAAGCCGTCAGAAAGTTCGCGCTTGTTGTCGGGATGCCCAGCTTTGCAAATTTTTTCCGGTAATCTGCTACGCTCATCGTCGTATTATTTGTGATAAACACATAATCTCCGCCGTACTCGGACAGTCCGTTTAAAAACCGGTCTGCTCCCGGAATCAGACGGTTCCCCACGCAGATGGTTCCGTCGATATCCAAAAGGAACAGCTTTTTTTCTCCAATCGGTATCACTTCGCGTTGCGGCAGGAAACGGCCACATCCGGATAATTAGTGATGACTGCGTCAACACCGGCCTCCATCAGACGCTCGATCTCCGCCTTATCATTGACCGTCCACACATGCACCGCAAGATCGCTTTCCACATACTGCTGAAGAAAGTCTGCCATCTGCACATGAAAGGTTGCCGGATGAAGAGCTCCTGTTCCGATTTTTTTCGCATAATTCACGACATCATAAATAATATCTGCGTAGAGGATGCCGGTGCTGGCTTTCGGATCCAGTTCCAGAATTTTTGCAATGCTGTAATGGTTAAAGGAAGAATAAATCACGCGATCTTCCATCTCCATCTCTTTTGTCAGCTCGAGTACCTTTTTTTCCAGGTCTTTATACCAGAAAATACCGGTTTTCAGCTCTACATTGATCGTCACTCCCGTTGGTTTTAATGCTTCATATACTTCGCGAAGCGTCGGAATTTTTACATCCTGATACTCCGGATGTGTCTTATTAAAGTTCAGGATCTTTAATTCCGCAAGCGTATAATCTTTGACAAATCCGCTTCCGTCACTGACCCGGTCGATTTCCTCATCGTGGACAACAACCATCTCGCCATCTTTTGTCAGCTGTACATCCAGTTCCACACCGTCTGCTCCCTGCTCTGCCGCAAGAAGAAACGCTTCCAGTGTATTTTCCGGTGCATATGCACTGGCTCCTCTGTGTGCCCATACTTTTGTTTTCATCTCGTATCTGTCCTCCATTTTCCGTTCCCATTTCCAAATCTGCACTCTTTTCTATCTTTTGTCCCGACTGCAGCTTTTTTCCTTTTATCGTAAGCCTGAAAACAAGTGAAAAAAGCGGTGCTGATTTTTTTACATCTTCTGCGGGATTGCTATAGATTCGGAAGCGCGCCGGATTTTTGTCTCCGACGCATTTCCAGTCATATCTGAAAAATCATTTCCGTAACTCGGATCTTCCCCTTCATAGAAACCGTTCAAACACGCTTTGGGAACTCGTTTTTCTTCACTATAGGACGAAATCTTATTTTTGTAAAGCCTGTCTCTTATTCATTTACCAGATTATAGTCCTCGATGGAGCTGTTGATCTGGGAAGCCATTGATTCTACTGCTTTCTCCGGGGTCTCGTTTCCGTTGATCATATTCTCGATTTCTGTTTCCACAATCTGTCTTGCCTCCGGGAATACAGAGAGAAGTGCGCCGGCGTACTGCGGCTTGGAATCGTGCAGCTGGTCGATTGCGGTCTGGAACTGCGGATACTGTGCTACATTATCTTTAAAGGTCTGCTCCTCATCAGCAGCTCTTGTTACCGGGAAGTAACCCGTCTCGGCATTCCAGTATGCCTGAGACTCCGGAGAAATCAGGAATTTAATAAATTTCCAGGTAGCTGCTGCTTTCATATCATCGTTGTTGTTCAATGCCCAGAGAGATGCTCCTCCGATGGAAACACCGCCCTCATCGCCGTCCTTGATTGTCGGGAAATATGCGGTTCCAACTTCGAAGCTTCCATTGACATCCTGTAAAATCTGCTTCAGAGATGCGGTAGAGCCAAGGGTGATCGCTGCTTTTCCGGAAGTAAAGTCTGTCGTTGCGGTATCACTTCCGGCACGGCCTACGTTTGGTGCAACGTCGGCATCGTTCAGGGCTTTCCACTCATTTAAGATGTTGAGCGCTCCGCCGTTGGAATCAAATTCAACTGCAGTAGCAGCGGCATCACGGCCATTTCCATTATCCGCATAGGAAAGTCCCTGTTTACAGAGCCACTGTTCGAAATACCATCCATAGATGGAGAGTGCCAGCGGTTCACCGGCTCCGCCCTTTGTTTTCAGATCATCACCGATAGCAAGAATTCCTTCCAGGCTTGTCGGAACCTCAGTGATCCCTGCTTTTTCAAACATATCTTTGTTGTAATACAGAATCGGTGTGGACGAATTGAATGGCATCGAGTACAGCTCATTGTTTACCGTATAATAAGCAGCGATATTCGGCTCGATCTGGGAAATGTCATAGCCATCTGCATTAATCAGCTCCTGCATCGGAATGACCCAGCCGGAATCAATCATAAAACGGGTTCCGATATCATAAATCTGTACCAGGTCTGCTCCCATATTTCCGATCTGTGCACTTTTCAGTTTGTTAATCGTATCATCATATTCTCCCTGATAAACCGCCTCAACGGTAATGCCATCGGTATTCTCTTCATTGAATTTATTGACAAGATAATCCATTGCCTCGCCATTGACACCGCCCATGGAATGCCAGAAGGTAATCGTGGTTCCCTTCGTATCCTGGTTTAAATCCGGTGCTTCTGCGCCATCTGCCGTACTTCCTGCCTCTGTGCTGGCTGTGGTTTCATCCGTTGTTGCACCCTGTGCCTCACTCGTTGTTTTTCCGCCTCCACATCCAGTAAGCGCCATAGCTGCCATAGAAGCCGCAAGAATCGATGCAATCACTTTTTTCTTCATTTTTTTCTCCTCGTTTTTCATACAGTTTTCTATTCTTTTTTCTGTCACAGGAATCAGCCCTTGACTGCTCCTGAAAACATTCCTTTGATTAAGGCCTTCTGGCCTACGATAAAGATGGAAATGGATGGAATGATAATCATTACCACGCCCGCCAGCATCAGGGTAATCGACTGTGCGTCGACGCTGTTCAGCATACTGATACCAATCTGTACGGTACGCTTGCTGTCCGAACCTGTAACCAGCAGCGGCCACATGTACATATTCCATGCATTGATAAAGGTGTAAACCGCCATTGCTCCCATTGCTGACTTTGTCAGCGGCATCAGGATTTTTACGATAAACCGCAGATTCCCGCAGCCGTCCAGCTTCGCCGATTCATAAAGCGAAATCGGAAAGGTCATGTAGAACTGGCGGAACAGGAAAATTCCCATTGCAGAGGTAAGAGAAGGCAGGATCAGAACAATATAGGTATCGAGCAATCCGAGACTTCCTACTGTCAGATAATTGGAAATAATGGTTGCCTCACCCGGCACCATCATGGTCGCCATGACCAGCATAAACAGAACATTTTTTCCTTTGAAATTCAGGAAAGAGAAGGCAAATGCCGCAAGAGAACATGTTACAATCTGACCCAGCGTAATGCTGCCCGCAACCAAAAATGAGTTCAGGACAAAGCGTACCAGCGGAATTTTATGAAATGCTTCCACGAAATTTTCCAGCGTCGGATGTTTTGGCACGATGTTCATTGCCATTGTGTAAAGCTCGCCGGACGGCATAAACGCTACACTGATGGTATAAAGCAGCGGAAACAGCATAAACAGACAAACGATCAGGTTCATGGTAACCAACGCTGTTTTCTGAAGCATTTTCTTTCTTTTTGCTTTTGCATTCATTGCCAGATGCAGTGCCTGCAGCTCCTCTGCAGAATAAGTTTTGGGTCCGGCAATCGTAGTTGCTATTGTAGACATCAGTATTTTACTCCTCTCTTTTCCATGCGGAACATAACCAGGGTAAGCGCCATGACAATCAGAAACAAAACAACGGACTGTGCGGCTGCGCTTCCAAACCGGTAATTAAAAAACGCATCACGGTATATCGAATATACAATCAGGTTCGTGGATTCTCCCGGTCCTCCCTGTGTCAGGATTTTCACCTGTCCGAATGACTGGAATGCCTGAATAATGTTAACAACCAGTGTGTAGAACATGATCGGAGAAAGCCCCGGCAGTGTCAGCTTAAAAAATTTCTGTACTGCATTCGCTCCATCTACAGAAGCACGCTCATAAATCGAATCATCAATGTTTCCAAGTCCCGCCGAAAAATACAGGAAATTGATGCCACTGTTCAGCCATGCCGTAAGGACAGCCACACAGATCAGCGCATATTTCGGATCACTGACCCAGTTAATGCTCACATGCAGCAATTTGTTTACGATACCGATCGTGGGATTTAAAATAATCTTGAAAATCATGGCGCCTGAGCTCGATGCTACTGCCATTGGGAGTGCATAGGAAGTACTGAATACCCGGATTCCCGGGAAAGCCTTGCTGCAAAGAACTGCTCCCAGAAGGCCAAGCGCCATACTTCCGACTACAACAATCGCCACAAATTCCAGTGTAACCCAGAGACTGTTGTAAAAGGATGGATTCGATAATAAGCTTTTATAGTTATCCAGTCCCACATACAATTTCGCTTCTCCAAGCTTGTTTGTCTTATACAGACTCAGATAAATGGTTTTAAAAAACGGATAAAACAGAAAGATGCTAAAGATCACCATACTCGGGATCAGATACATATAAACTTCTGCTCTTTTACACTTTTCGATTACTTTTTTCACTTTCTGCTCCTTCTTATGCTGTTGCACGTTCTTCTTTTTCAACCGGCCGAGATAAAATATTTTCTTCTGTAAACGGATCAAAGATCTGTGCTTTCTCCATATCTGCATACAATGTAATGCTTTCCTTTACAGTAACCGGCACCTCGGAAGGCACTCTTGCTGTAATCAGATTTTTTCCGGTATTCATATGCAGATACGCTTCTGCACCTATCATCTCCCGCAGGTCAACAAATGCCTTCAACTGATTCTCTTTATAACAGATCCGATGTGCGGAAGCGGTTGTTTCGTCCTGTAAATCCTCCGGTCTCAGGCCTAAGATCACCATTTTTCCGAGATAAGCGCGACGAAGCACCATTTCGTTCTCTCCTCTGGCACGAAGGGTAACTCCTCCGTCTCCTTCCAGATAAACCGCTCCGTTTCTTTCCGTCACCATCGTTTCCATAAAATTCATACTCGGAGCTCCGATAAAACCGGCCACAAATTTGTTTGCCGGATGGCGGTAAATCTGCTCCGGTGTATCCGCCTGCTGCACAACACCGTCTTTCATGACAATAATTTTTGTACCAAGCGTCATCGCCTCCGTCTGATCATGTGTAACATAAATCACCGTCGTTTTCAGTTCCTTATGTAATTTTGCCAGCTCCACCCGCATCTGTGCCCGCAGCTTCGCATCCAGATTCGAAAGCGGCTCATCCATTAAAAATGCTTTCGGCCGTCTCATAATTGCGCTTCCAATCGCAACTCTTTGTTTCTGACCGCCGGAAAGGGCTGCCGGTCTCCGGTCAAGTAAATGCTCAATTCCAAGCATTTTAGCTGCCTCATGTACCTTTTTATCAACTTCATCCTTGGGCTGTTTCCGGATTTTCAGAGAAAACGCCATGTTTTCATATACCGTCATATTCGGATAAAGCGCGTAGTTCTGAAATACCATCGAAAGATCGCGATCCTTTGCTTCTACATAATTACAAAGCTGTCCATCAATCCAAAGCTCCCCGCTCGTAATCTCCTCAAGACCGGCAATCATCCGAAGCGTCGTCGATTTTCCGCAGCCGGAAGGTCCAACAAAAATCACAAACTCCCGATCCGGTATTTCAAGCGAAAAATCCTGAACCGCATAATGTTCCTTATCATAAGATTTACAGACATTCTTCAACACAATATTTGACATTCGTTTTTCTTCCTCCTCGTCTTGTCGAGATTCATTATACCTTTCCTTCCGTAAAGCCCACTACCACCGCTTTGTAAAATACCCGTTAATAAAATAACCGGCTACTTTACAAAAATCTTTTACATTTTCTCTCATCTCCGTCTCCATCCCCTTCTTTTCCAGCCATTTTTCCAGATCACTCTTTGTAAAATCCCCGAAAATCACCCGCAAAACCAATTTTCAAAACGAGTTCTGAATAGCCATTCTTTTTCCCAATACCAGACAGATTATTTTTGACACAAAAAAAACGCCGCAACTCTCAAAGCTGCAGCGCTTTCTCATCATAACATACCATATTCTTCTTTCATGTCAACGCAGTGGGCGCTCCCGCGCCCACATCCGTGTCCGTCCAAACCTATTCCACCGGTTCCGCCGGCACAAACACCCTGCTGTTTTCCTGTTCTTTCGGTTTTTCCGCTCTTTCCGTTGCCTCCCTGCAGAAATACTCCTGTGAATTCACCAGCGTCTTTCCACGCTTATCCGGCTTTGTATACGTTCCGTCTGCCTGTAAAATACTGGCTTTCACATTATCCTTCATCTGGATATCAAGAATATGCATTACTTCTTTCTTAATCTGCTCATCCTCAACCGGGAACACAATCTCCACCCGTTTTTCCAGATTTCGCGGCATCCAGTCCGCGCTTCCCATAAACACCTCTTCATTTCCACCACTGTAGAAGTAGAAAATCCGCGCATGTTCCAGGAAATTGCCGACAATCGAGCGAACGGTAATATTCTCGCTGACACCCGGGATTCCAACCTTCAGGCAACAGATTCCCCGGATAATCAGGTCAATCTTTACTCCGGCTGCCGAAGCACTGTAAAGCGCCGCAATAATATCGCGATCGCATAACGAGTTCATCTTCGCAATAATATGCGCTTTCTGTCCCTTCTTTGCGTGCTCCTCTTCCATCGCAATCAGATGCAGGAACCGGTCCTTCATCCAGAGCGGTGCAACAATCAGTTTGTTCCAGCGATCCGGTTCCGAATAGCCCGAAAGCATGTTAAATACTGCTGTTGCGTCCTCACCGATCTTTGCATTGCATGTCAGCAGGCCACAGTCCGTATACAGCTTTGCCGTAGAATCGTTATAGTTTCCCGTGCCAAGATGTACATATCTGCGAATGCCTGTCTCCTCGCGCCGAACCACCAGTGTGATCTTACTGTGTGTTTTCAGTCCCAGAAGACCATAAATTACATGGCATCCCGCCTTTTCCAGCATCTTCGCCCAGACAATATTGTTTTCTTCGTCAAACCGTGCCTTTAATTCCACCAGTACGGAAACCTGTTTGCCATTTTCCGCCGCCTGAGCCAGTGCTGCAATAATCGGAGAATTGCCGCTCACACGGTACAGCGTCTGTTTGATTGCCAGTACATCCGGATCCTTTGCTGCTTGTTGTACAAATTGCACGACCGGATCAAACGTCATATAAGGATGATGCAGTAAGATGTCTCCTTTTCGGATGTTTGTAAAAATGTCATCCTCATTCATCAGCGCCGGAACTGCTGCTGGAATGTATTTTGGAATTTTATACTCATCAAAGCCGTCGAGCCCATACATTTTCATTAAAAACGTCAGATCGAGCGGTCCCGGAATCCGGAACAGGTCGTCTTCATCGATGTCAAACTCTTTTTCCAGCATCTTCAGGAGCCGCTTATCCATCTTATCTTCCACTTCCAGACGGATCACTTCGCCCCACTGACGTTTTTTAAGCTGCTTCTGGATCTCCTTTAACAGGTCCGAAGCCTCATCCTCATCGATCGAAAGATCTGCATTTCGCATAACACGGTACGGATGCGCACAGACCACATCGTAGCTTAAGAACAGCTTTCCAATGTTCCGCTCGATGATCTCCTCCAGAAGAATCACATACCGCTGTCCCGTCTTTTCATCCTGCGGAAGCAGAATAAAACGCGGCAGTACCGAAGGAACCTGAACCGTCGCAAATTCCAGTTCTTTCTCTTTTTCCTTCTCCTTGCCTTTCTTCTCTTTCTTATCCTCCGCACGGCTCAGAAGCGAATCCTCTTTCTTCTGCACCAGTGCACCGATATTCAATGTTTTGTTCCGGATCAACGGGAACGGGCGGGCCGAATCCATGGCCATCGGGGTCAGAACCGGGTAAATGTTCTCCTCAAAATAGGAATCCACATACTCCGCCTGCTCCTTCGTCAGCTTCTCGTGCTCGCTGATAATCGTAAGGCCAACGTGCTCCAGAGACGGAACCGCCGAGCGATTGTACGTATTGTACTGCAGCTGCACCAGCTCGTGTGTCCGTTTGCTGATCCCGGCAAGCTGCTCCTTCGCATCCATGCCGGACAGATCCTTTTTCGTATAGTTTGCATGCACCTGGTCTTTTAGTGAAGCCACACGGACCATATAAAACTCATCCAGGTTGGAGGATGTAATGCTGATAAATTTCAGACGTTCAAACAGCGGAATACTCTTATCCCGCGCCTCGTTTAAAACACGCTCGTCGAAGCTGACCCAGCTCAACTCCCGGTTGCGGAAATATTCCGGTTTCTTATATGGTGCAATATCCATCTTTCTTCGCCTCCTTTTACATCTGCCGTTTCAGTTTGATGACCGGCTGTATGCTGAATACCTCATTGAAGAAATCTAATTTTTGCTGGCACAAACCTTGCTCAAGGGTAAAATCGCGGTTGACCGTGAGCGAAAGCTGCAGCTCGCGCTCCTTTAATGTGGCGCGGATCGCCTGAATCTTCTGCAAATGACTCCGGTCGAGCGCATTCGCCAGACGGACGATTGCGGTCAGTTCGGATACTGTCAGATACTGCTCGGCACTCAAGGACGATTCCATCACCAGCTCATCGTAGGACGGGAGCGTAACCGTGTTGTATCTTGCAATCAATGCCACCATCTCACGCTCAATGTGCGACAATCCGATGATTTCATTTGACATGATAATATTATAGGAAGAATCCGCCACATTATTGAAACTGATGTATTTTCCAACGTCATGCAGCATCACTGCCATCTGGAGAAGCAGCCGTTCGCGCTCTTTCATACCGTGCATCTTTTTCGTCGCATCAAACATGGCAAGCGCTGTCATCTCCAGGTTCTGGACATGCGGACGGTTCACTGCGTACCGTTTTCCGATATTTTTTGCCGCCATCAGAATATCATTTTCGAAATTATGACCGCCTTTCAGCAGTTTCATCTGCTCCGCATACTCGTATGCAATACCACGTGTCATATGCACGCCCGGAATCCAGATATGCTCCGCACCCATCATATCAATCAGACATTTATAAATCACAGCAGACGGATACATCAGTGAAGCGTTTTCCAGCGGAATACCAAGTTTTACGGCGAGCTCCATCGGTGACTGGCGGATAATTTTCTCATACCAGGTATTAAAGTTTTCGCGGGAAATGATTTTTGTCGTTTTTTCTTCAATGTTCTGATAAACACTGTCGGTGAAAACATCGCCGATCAGCATAATGTTTTCAATTTTGCGGTCTTTCAGATACATCTTTTTAAAGCTTGATACTTCGTTCCAGATCAGCTCCTCGACCATCTCTTCGTAATGTTCCGTCTCACTCTGAATTCCGGCAAGACGCTCGCGGATGCGAAGACTTCCCATGCGGATGTTCTGTGTTGTGACAAGTGCATCCTTGTCGAACAGGGAAATCTGAAAACTGCCACCGTCAAGATCGAGAATCGCAGTTCCCTTTTCAATGATCTTGTTAAAATTGTCCTCCATCGCCGCGAGCGCTTTATAGCTAAGAAAACGCTGCTCCGAGTTGGAGAGAACCGTGACAGAAAGACCGGTCAACTGATGAATTTTTCCAAGGACATAGAGACTGTTCGACGCCTCACTGATCGCACTGGATGCCGCTGCACGGTAATCGTCCACGCGATAGCCTTCCATAATCCGCACAAAATCTGCGAGTACACGGCACAGCTCTTCTTCCATTTCCGGGCGAATTTTTCCCAGCGTGTACGTATCTTTTCCAAGCTCCATCCGATGGCAGATCTTATCCACGC
>ERZ837380.4170-NODE-4170-length-12502-cov-22.536836_pt1 | contig 12502 bp, 12 predicted proteins | sample MGYA00519685_ERZ837380 | MGnify/ENA primary metagenome ERZ837380 (study PRJEB31850, sample SAMEA3708817) | human gut metagenome | biome: human gut; feature: human-associated habitat; material: faeces | place: China | collected 2014 ...
AGGTGGTGTTTGAGGAAAAGGTGTTCGGCGGCAGCGTGCCCAAGAACTTCTTCCCCGCCGTGGAAAAGGGCGTGCGCCTGGCAGCCGAAAAGGGCGTGCTGGCCGGTTACCCCGTGGTGGGCCTGAAGGCCACCCTGCTGGACGGCAGCTACCACCCCGTGGACAGCTCCGAGATGGCCTTTATCATGGCCGCCAAGCTGGCCTACAAGGCCGCCATGCCGGAGGCCGGGCCGGTCATTCTGGAGCCCATCCACACCCTGAAGGCCCATGTCCCCAACGACAACACCGGTGACATCATGGGCGATGTGACCAAGCGCCGCGGCCGCGTGCTGGGCATGGAGCCCGACGAGGACGGCCTGCAGACCATCATTGCCGAAGTGCCGCTGGCTGAGCTGGCCAACTTTACCACCTTCATCCGGCAGACCACCCAGGGCCGCGGCTGGTTCACCACCGAGTTTGCCCGCTACGAGATCCTGCCCGAAATGCTGGTGCCCGCCGTGGTGGAGCAGGCCAAGAAGCTGGGCAACCTGGATGAGAGCGCCGACGACTGAGCCGCTTTCTGACCGTTCCTGAATAACGACATTCCCGCAAGCCCCGTTGACACCTTTCCCTCTGTCGGCGGGGCTTTTTGCTGCGGGTGCGGTTTGTGCCGCCCCTTGACAAGCGCCACAAAAAATCCCGTCTGAAGCAGTTCAGACGGGATTTTTTCTTGTGCATTTTACGTTTTGGAAACGGAGATCAGCCCTTCATGGGCACAAAGCCCACCAGGTCCTTGATGACCTCCCCGGCAATGATCAGCCCTGCCACCGAGGGCACAAAGGCATTGGAGCCCGGCGTTGACCGACGGGGATCCCCCGGACGCTGGGCATCTGCCGGGCAGGGTGCTTCCGGTGCCATGTCCTCGGTCAGGGGCGTCATGGCAGGCTCCCGGGAGTACACCACCTTCAGGTGCTTGATCTTGCGCTTGCGGCACTCGGTGCGCATCACCTTGGCCAGCGGGCAGACCGAGGTCTTGTAGATGTCGGTCACCTCAAAGCGGGTGGGGTCCATCTTGTTGCCGGCGCCCATGGAGCAGATGATGGGCACCCCGGCTTCCTTGCACTTCATCACCAGAGCCAGCTTGCCGGTGACGGTGTCGATGGCGTCCACCACATAGTCGAACTGGGAGAAGTCGAAGCTGTCCTGGGTCTCCGGGCCGAAGAAGGTCTTGTAGGTAGTGACCTTGATGTCCGGGTCAATGTCGTGGACGCGCTCCTCGGCTACATCCACCTTGAATTTGCCCACGGTCTTGCGGGTGGCAATGATCTGGCGGTTGAGGTTGGTCATGCAGACCTTATCATCGTCGATGAGGTCCAGTGCGCCCACACCGCTGCGGGCCAGTGCCTCCACCGTGTAGCCGCCCACACCGCCGATGCCGAACACGGCCACGCGGGAATTGTGCAGCTTTTCCATTGCCTCTGCGCCCAGCAGCAGCTGGGTGCGGGAATACTGATCTTGCATTGCGTTTTGTCTCCTTGTTACTTTTCCACTCTCGTAATGATGCCGCCGCCCAGCACCACATCCCCCTGATACAGCACCACCGACTGGCCGGGCGTGGGGGCGCGCTGGGGCTGGTCGAACTCCAGCCGGAAGCCGTTTTCCGCCGGGTAGACAGTGGCGGCCTGCTCGGTCTGGTGGTAGCGGGTGCGGGCCGTGACCCGCAGCGGTCCGGTCAGCTCCGGGATGGCGATCCAGTTCACATCCTCCGCATAGACGATGCGGTCGAACAAAGCACTCTCCGGGCCGACGGTGACCGTGTTGGCCTGCATGTCCTTGCCGCAGACGTACACCGGGGCCCCCAGTGCCAGCCCAAGGCCCTTGCGCTGGCCCAGCGTGTAACGCACCGCACCGTTGTGGGTGCCCACCACCTTGCCGCTCTCGTCCAGAAAATCACCGGCGGGGTAGTGCTTACCGGTAAAGCCCTCCATAAAGCGGGCATAGTCGCCGTCGGGCACAAAGCAGATGTCCTGGCTGTCGTGTTTGCGGGCATTGATGAAATGATGCTGCTCGGCGATGGCACGCACCTCGGTCTTGTGCAGGGCCCCCAGCGGCAGGCGCACATGAGCCAATTGCTGCTGGGTGAGGTTGTACAGCACATAGCTCTGATCCTTGCCCTCATCCAGCCCCTTTTTGAGCAGCCAGCGGCCGGTGTCCGGGTCCTGTTCCACCCGGGCATAGTGGCCGGTGACCACATATTCCATGCCGTGGGCCTGCGCCCAGTTCAACAGATGGTTGAACTTCATGTATTTATTACAATCAATGCAGGGGTTTGGGGTGCCGCCGGCCTCATACACCCGGACAAACTTCTCGATGATCTGTTCCCGGAAGTCGGCGGTGAAGTCCAGCACCTCGTAAGGGATATCCAGGGCAAAGGCCACCTCGGCGGCGTCCTCGATGTCCTTTTCCGAGCAGCAGGTGTGGAAACCGGACTGCCCCAGCATCTCGTTGTGGGTCAGGCGCATGGTGATGCCGGTGCAGTCGTACCCGTCCCGCTGCATCAGCCAGGCAGCCACCGAGCTGTCCACGCCGCCGCTCATGGCAATGAGGGCGCGCGGGGGCCAGGGCGCAGAGTTCTGTGTGGTCATAGCTTCTCCTTTGGCGTGTTCAACACACTAAAATAGTAGTATAATAGTAACGCGGCAAAAACCAGTTGTCAAGACGCAGAAATTTGCCCTGCGGCGTCCAGCAGGCACTGCCGCTCGTTAGGCAGCTGCCCCCGGATGACCGCGTCCAGCAGGGCTTCCAGCGTCCTGCGCAGGCCGGGCCCTGCCGGGATGCCCGCCGCCATCAGGTCGCGGCCGTTCACGGCCAGCTGGCTGACCCGGCAGCACACGCCGTCGGCGTCCAGCTGTGCGGCCAATTCTGCCTGCGCGGCAAAATCAGCCGCCCGTTCCGGCTCCATGGCAGCGCCCAGCGCCGCCAGACGCTGTACGGTGTACAGGTCGTACCGGCCCAGCAGTTTCCGGATGCGGATGACCGTATCGGGGGCAGCGTCCTGTCCGAGGCCCGTCCGGGAGTTTCTCTGAGGACCGTCCGGAGGGTGGGACCCTGCTGCCGCAGGCAGTAGGACGGGGGATGGAATGCCCCAATTCGTGTCCGAAGAGAAAGCTCCCGGATAGACCTCTCTCACCAGCACCGCCGTCTGCTCGATGCAGGTGTTGGAGCAGCGCAGGCGTTTCAGGGCCTTGCGGGTGCCGTCCTCGCCAAGGCTCATCAGCAATGCGGCCCACCGCACGGGCAGATCCTCTGTGCCCGCCGGGCAGGCATCCACCACCGGCTTTGCGGCCTGCAATGCCGGGGCGGAAAGCTCCGGAATGATAACTTTTAGTATTTTTTCATCAAGATATGCCGCCGGGGCGGGTGCTGCCAGCAATTTAGACAGCTCTTCTTCGATCCGCTCCACCGACACGCAGTCCAGATGGGCACACAGTGCCCGGGCCGCCTGCCCGGTGGGCGGGTCGATGGCAAAGCCGAACCGCGCCGCGAACCGGTACAGCCGCAGGATGCGCAGGGCATCCTCTTCAAAGCGGGTGGCGGGGTCGCCCACGGCCCGCAGGATGCCCTGCTGCAGGTCCTGCTGCCCCCCAAAGGGGTCGATGAGCCCCTCGGCATCGTTGTAGGCCATGGCATTGATGGTAAAGTCCCGCCGGGCCAGGTCCTGCCGCACATCCGGCACAAAGTGTACCTCGTCCGGGTGGCGGCCGTCGGTATAGGCCCCCTCGGTGCGGAAGGTAGTGGTCTCGTACAGCTGGCCGCCGTACTTGATGGTCACGGTGCCGTGCTGCAGCCCGGTGGGGATGCACTGCCCCTCCCCGAACAATGCCAGCACCTGCTCCGGCCGGGCACTGGTGCAAAGGTCCCAGTCCTGCGGGATGCGCCCCAGCAGACTGTCCCGCACGCAGCCGCCCACCGCGTAGGCCGCATATCCGGCCCCGTGCAGCCGGGCCAGCAGAGCCGCCGCACCGGCGTCCAATCGGATGTTTTGCATGGGTCACGCCTCCTCGTACTGCAGGGTGATCTGCATCCCGTCTGCGCCGCACACTGCCGCCGGGAAGATGCTCTGCGCCTGGGGCAGATCTGCTTCCGGGTCGGTGATCATGGGGGAATAGTGGGTCAGCCAGAGACGATGCGCCCCGGCGCGGGCCGCCAACGCGGCGCTCTGCCCAAAGGTGCTGTGCCCCCACTGAGCTGCCTGGGCTTCCTGTTCCGGAAGCGCATAGGTGGCGTCACAAATCAGCAGGTCAGCGCCCTGTGCGGCCTGCTCCAGCGCGGCGCAGGGGGCCGTGTCGCCGGAGAATACCATGCTCAGCCCCCGGCGCGGCGCGCCCAGCACCTCCGCCGGGGCCACGGTGCGGCCTTTCACGAGAACGCTCTGCCCCTGCTGCAGAAGTTTCCATTGCTGCACCGGCACCCCCAGCGCCCGGGCCCGGGCCGGGTCGAACCGGCCCGCCCGGGGCAGCTCCAACCGATAGCCCACACTGGGCACCCGGTGCCGGGTGGCGAAGGGGCGCAGCACGGCACCCGCTGGCCAGCCCTCCGACAGCGCATCCAGTGCCAGCGGCCCGTCTGCTTCCTGCAGACGCACGGCATAGGGCAGCGGCCCGGTAAGGGCACGCACGGCGCTCCAGATGTCGGCAAGCCCTTTCGGCCCCACCAGCAGCAGCGGCCGGGTGCGGCCCTGGGCCCCCAGCGTCTGCAGCAGACCCGGCAGGCCGAAGATGTGGTCGCCGTGATAATGGGTCAGACAGACGGTGTCCGCACGCATCAGGTTGACCCCGGCACGGCGGGCCGCCGCCTGGGTGCCCTCGCCGCAGTCGAACAGCAGGCCGTGGCCGCCGCAGGCTGCAAAGGCCGTACTGAGGGCGCGGTCCGGCAGCGGCATGGTGGCCGCCGTGCCCAGTAAGGTGATCGTCAGCATAAAAACTCCTTTGGATGAATGGTTCTTCTTTTATCTTACCACAGCGGCCCCGGCTGCACAATCGTCTGCGGCCCTGCATAGGATGGGCAAATGCAAAAAAGGAGGCGCAGACCATGCGATACCGGCCCGGAGCACACCGTTCCTTCCGCCCACGGCACCGGCACTGGCTGCGCGTGCTGATGCTGGCCGTGCTGGTGCTGGCGGTGCTGTTTCTGTTGTACGGCTGCGCCGTGCAGCGGCTGATCTATTCTTCCCGCGGGACAATGATCTTTCTGCCGGAACGGCCGCTGCTCTGAACAGCAAAAGAGGGACGACTGCCGTCGTCCCTCTGGGGTGGGTCACATCAGTAATTGATCTTCTTCAGCTCAAAGTAGCTCTGGGGGTGTGCGCACACCGGGCACTTGAGCGGAGCCGACTTGCCGATGAAGGTGTAGCCGCAGTTCCGGCACTGCCACAGCTGCTGCTCTTCGCGGGCGAACACCTTCTGGTTCTTCAGGTTCTCGGCCAGGGCGCGGTAGCGCTCCTCGTGCTCCTTCTCGATCTGTGCCACCATGGTGAACAGGGCTGCGATCTGGTTGAAGCCCTCTTCCTTGGCCTCCTTGGCCATGCGGGGGTACATCTCGGTCCACTCGTCGTGCTCGCCGCCGGCGGCCATGTCCAGGCAGGTGAGCGTATCGGGGATGGCACCGCCGCACAGCAGCTTGAACCAGATCTTGGCATGCTCCTTCTCGTTGCCGGCGGTCTCCTCAAAGATGGCAGCCAGCTGCTCATAGCCTTCCTTCTTGGCCATGCTGGCAAAGTAGGTGTACTTGTTGCGTGCCTGGCTCTCGCCTGCAAAGGCTTCCCACAGGTTTTTCTCGGTCTTGGTACCCTTGAGTTCCATACTCTCTTCTCCTTTTGTTATTCGGTGTCTGTATCGGCAGCCCCACTGCGGGGCTTCAGGTCCTTGTCTCTGAACAGAGTATACCACAAACGGTGAAGAAAATCAAGAATCATTCCTATTTATTTTGAGAATTATTTTCAGTTATGCTGTTTCAGGGCGCACACGGCGATGCTCAGGGCGCTCCATGCCGCCTGATACATCAGCACATAGGTCACCGGCAGCTGCCAGATGCTGCGGGCGCTGGTGAGCAGCACCGCAATGGCCACCGAGAACAGCACCGACACCATCTGCACCGTGGTGGCCGTGGTCTCGGCGTTCTGGGCCTTGTCGGCTGCGCGCAGGCCGCCGGTCAGGCTGGCAAAGCCTTTCTGATGGTACATGCAGCAGGGCGCATCCTCGGCCGGGGCGGCCTCGAGGGCGGCGCACTGCTCCTGATCCAGCAGGGTGACCATGCCCTCCGGCAGGCGGTAGGCCTCGGTGATGTGCTTTGCGGTCAGGCTGGGGTCCAGACTGGTGACCAGCAGACGGATGTTCTCCTGCTGCAGGGCGGCAAGGCTGCGGGCGATGTTGCGGCCGCCTACATAGCGGATCACGAACATGGCATGCACGTTGCCGGACACCGCCAGATACAGGATCTGCAGCTCCCCGTTTTTGGAGTGCTGGTTCTCGTAGTCCTCATCCGGCAGGGCCACGCCCTCCTGCTCCAGGAAACGGCGGGTGCCGATCTGGATGTGGTTGTTGTCGCACCAGGCGGCAAAGCCCAGCCCGCGGTGGATCTCCAGATCCTTGACCGGGAACAGGATGTCGGTGCGGTCCTCAATGATCTGACGGAACAGCCCCTGCAGAGTACCGCCGCTCTGGTTGAGCACGCTGGCCGCGTACTGGATGGCGCGGTCGATGCGGCCGCCCTTGAAGATGCGGATATCCTCCAGCACCACGCTGTCGGCGGCAAACAGGTCCTCGGCATCCACCTGAAGGGTGTCGATGCCGCCCAGTTCCTGAATGGCCGCCCAGCCGGGCACCACGGCCCCCACGGCACCGGCGGCACGCTGCAGGCGCAGCGCGGCCATGCCGGCGATGAGGGTGGAGGACAGGGGTGCGCCCATGCACAGCACCGCCGTCAGGGCGGCGGCGGCCAGCTTCACGTCACGGCCTACCACCAGACACAGCAGGGCGCTGAGCAGGGCCACGCCCAGCAGGATGTACCCGTTCTTCTGTGCACGGCGTTCCCCGGCGCGCTCGTCCAGGCTCTGTGCCACAAAGCCTTCGTCCGCCGTCCGGGGGCGGCTCAGCAGCACCCAGGGGTCCTTCTGTTCCAGATCCCGTGCCAGTGCCCGGATCAGGTCCTTGTCCCGGGTGCGATACGCACCCTGCAGGTCGGTGGCTTCGTTCAGCAGTTCATAGCCGCCGCGCACGGCAGACAGCATCACCCGGCTGCCCAGCAGCGCCAGGAACAGCCCCAGGGCTGCAACGCCGGTGAGGATGGACAGGCCCTCGGTGGTGCGGTAGGAGTTGGCCGTGAGCAGGGCCGTGACGGCCTGCAGCAGCGCCGCCACAGCGGCCAGTGCGGGCATCGTCTCTGCCGAGGGGCGGCCCCGCAGGCCGTTCAGGCCGTCGCGCAGGACCGGGAAGCTCACCACCAGGCTGGCGGCATACAGCAGCAGATTGGCGGCGTAGAAGGCCGCCGGGGCGGCATCCGGGTCCAGTGCGGCCAGCGGCGGCAGCAGCCGGTCGGCCACCAGGCCCACATGCAGCAGCACCACGGCCAGGATCCCGGCCAGTACACAGCGCAGGGTAAGCTCTGCACTCATGCGGCGCAGCTTCTCGCCCACACTCTCGGGGGCTTCGTCCTCCGCCGGCAGGGCGTCCTCCGCCTCGGTTTTCAGCTCCGTCTCTCCGGCATGTTCCGCTTCGGCAGTGTCTGCGGCGGGCGCAGCCACCGGCGTTTCGGTCGGTTCCGTCTCCGGAGCGTCCAGCGGTTCCAGCGGCAGGCTCATGGTATCTTCGTCCGGTTTGGTTTCCGGCTCTGCCTCGGGGGCTTTCACCGGCGCGGCGGGAGATGTTTTCTCCGCGGCTGCCGGCTCTTCCGGGCCTTCCGGCTTTTTCTCGTCATCGGCGTCGCCGAACATCCGGAACACCGATTTCTTTTCCGGCAGCGGCTTGTCGGCTGCAAACACCATGGTGGGCCGGGGTGGCTCCGGAGCCTTTTCCGGGGTCTCCGACTCTTCCGGGTCATCCAGCGGCACATCCACGCTGCGGATGGGCTCCAGCGTTTCCTCCACCGGCTTCGGTTTTGCAGCCATGCCGTTCAGCATGTCCTTGAGCTGCTGCATCTCCTGCTGCTCCTGCTGTTCCTGCGGCAGCAGCACGTCCGGGGCGTTCTTGGGGTTCTGTGCAGCCTTCTTCCGGGGCTTTTCCGGCTGCGGAGCTGGGGCGGCCGGAGCCTTGGGCGGCTCCGGCTTGTTCTCCGGGGCGGGCTGCGGGGCCGGTCTGTCCGGCACGGCAGGTTTTTCCGGGGCAGCAGGCCCTTCGGCTTTGGGCTGGGGGAAATCCGTGCCCGGGTCTGCGGTGCGCAGGGTCAGGTCCAGATCCAGCGGTTCCTCCCCGTCGTGCTTTGCTAGGGCATCTGTGCCCAGCAGCACCTCGCCGGTGGGCAGTTCCAGGTCCGTCCCGGCCTGCGGAGCCTGCTTCGGTTTTGCATGGCCGAACAGCCGCCCGAACAGCCCCTTGTGCTCTTCCGCCGCTTCTTCCTCCCGGCGCACCATCTCGGCCGGGATATCTGCCACAGTGGTGGTGAAGAAATCGCGGAATTTCTCATCGCTTGCGGCGGCACTCTTGTGTTGATTTTTTTCCTTAGGCATCCTTGTTCCTCCCGTTCTTCAGATTGGGGTTACGGATCACGCCTGTCACGCATTCTGTGCTGCGCGCTGCGACTGGATCTCGTACAGGATAATGCCGGCCGCCACCGAGACGTTGTAGCTGTCCACACCGGTGCCCTGTGCGGCCATGTCCAGCCGCACCACACCGTCGCACAACTTCTTGACCAGCTGCGACACGCCGCTGCCCTCGCTGCCCAGCACCAGCGCGATGGGGCCGGTGAGGTTGTTCTTGCGCAGGGGCACGCCGTCCATGTCGGCACAGTACACGAACACGCCCTGCTCCTTGAGGCGGCGGATCGTCTCGCCGATGTTGGCCACGCGGGCCACCGGCAGCCGCTCAGCGGCACCTGCGCTGGACTTGATGACCGTGGGGGTGACCGATGCGCCGCCCCGCTTGGGGATCACGATGCCGTGGGCACCGCACAGCAGAGCGCTGCGCATCACGGCACCCAGGTTGTGGGGGTCCTCAATGCCATCGCTCAGCACCAGGAACGGCGGCTCGCCCTTGGCTTTGGCCGCCGCCAGCAGGTCCTCCACGGTGGCATACGCGATCTCGCTGGCAAAGGCGGCCACACCCTGATGGCTCTCGGTGCCGGTCATCAGGCGCAGCTTGTTGGGGTTCACCCGTTTGACGGCTGCCCCGGCCTCCTTGGCCAGTGCGGTATAGTAGGCCGCCACGGCGGGGGCCATGCTCTCCGAAATGAGCACCGTATCCACGCCGGAACCACTCTTCAGCAGCTCGGTCACCGGATTCTTGCCGTAGACCAGGCTCTCATTCCGGGTCTGCTCTTCCGGTGCACGGCGCGGGCGGCGGGGCTGATTTTTCTCTTCCATTCTATGTTCTCCTTCCGTTTCTATCGGAACGATGCAGCGCATGTTCCCCAGGGCGCGCCGCACCACTTGCGCAGGCAGCCAGCCCGACGATTTTATCCGATGATAATCCAAGGTAAAGTATAGCATAAGCTGACCGGGTTTGCCAGCAAATTGCCGCTTTTTTGTCGGCTCGACCGGATTTTTTCGCAGCTTGCCAGCGCCCCGGCCCGGTTTTGCAGAATTGTCCCTTGCTGCTGCGCCTTCTGCCCCTGCCGGGACCTGCCGTTTTGCCGGTCCGAAAAGTTTTCCACAAAAGAGAGCTATACATTCCGTAGAAGGACCCGATTTTTTCCACATGTTGAAAACCCGGTGGAGAAAGTTCAAAAGTCCTGCTGCAAAGCCTGTTTTTCCTGTGGAATTTAACATTCTCCACTGAGTTTTCCACAATCTGGTTCGACATTCCCCCGCAGGGTGCGTACAATTTGTAATTTTCAAGTCGGAAATATGACAATTTTTTGATGCGGAACCACGCACCTTTTGCAATTTTCTCCAATATCAAATTGACGAATGTGGATTTGTGTTGAAAATCCCACGGTTTCTCCCATCCCGGGGACATTCTGCAAAAGTGGTGCAGGACCTTCAAAATTGTTGCAAATTCCCGCATTTCGGACCTTTTCCGCCCGCAAATGCCGCATTCCGCCCGGCGTTTGAAGAGAAAAACCGCCTGTTTGGATTGATTTTAAGAAGGGTTTGGGGTATACTAGTTTTGTAGGTTTGTTAAGCCGTGCACAATACGGTGCGGCATGACCGAAAACCCCGATCATATTTGGAGGTAATGAATAATGTTGGTAAATGCAACCGAGATGCTGCTCAAAGCACGCGATGGCCACTACGGTGTGCCTCAGTTCAACATCAATAACCTGGAGTGGACCAAGGCAGTCCTGACCGCCTGCGAGGAAATGAAGAGCCCCGTCATTCTGGGCGTTTCCGAGGGTGCTGGTAAGTACATGACCGGTTTCAAGACCGTTGCCGCCATGGTCAGCGCCATGGTCGATTCCATGGGCATCACCGTTCCCGTTGCCCTGCATCTGGATCACGGCACCTATGAGGGCTGCAAGGCCTGCATCGAGGCCGGCTTCTCTTCCATCATGTTCGACGGCAGCCACTACTCCATCGAGGAGAACGTGGAAAAGACCAAGGAGCTGGTCGCTCTGGCACATGCAAAGGGCCTGAGCATCGAGGCTGAGGTCGGTTCCATCGGCGGCGTCGAGGACGGCGTCGTGGGTGCCGGCGAGATCGCTGACCCCGAAGAGTGCGCAAAGATCACCGCTCTGGGCGTTGACTTCCTGGCTGCCGGCATCGGCAACATCCACGGCGTCTACCCCGCAAACTGGAAGGGTCTGGACTTCGAGGCTCTGGACCGCATCCACAAGGCCACCAACAACATTCCTCTGGTCCTGCATGGCGGCACCGGCATCCCCGATGAGATGATCGCAAAGGCCATCAGTCTGGGCGTCTCCAAGATCAACATCAACACCGAGTGCCAGCTGGTCTTTGCTGAGGCTACCCGTAAGTACATCGAGGCCGGCAAGGATCTGCAGGGCAAGGGCTTCGACCCCCGCAAGCTGCTGGCTCCCGGTGCAAAGGCCATCGAGGACAAGTGCAAGGAGAAGATCGAGCTGTTCGGCTGCGCCGGCAAGGGCTAAGCAGAAGCTCGTATCCTGACCGGTACACCACCCAATAAAGTATGCGCCCCCGCTGCACCGTTATGCACAGTGCAGCGGGGGCGCTTTTTACTTTATATGCGAGCACTCAGACGCGGGTCTTTTCCATATCTCCAAAAATGTATTGCATACAGTCCTGCACCCAGAAGCAGGCAAAAAATCGAATAGCTAAGGATCGGAAGCCGCAGCAGTACGATCTTACCCGCGATCTGGGTAAAGAACCAGCCCGTTCCATACAGGGTCACGATATAAAGCACCAGCCATGTAGCATATTTCAGCCAATGCTCTTTCGGCGGAAAGCCCACCTGTTCCATCATCCGGCGGAACAGTGCACAAAAAGCCGTCACTGCAACAACAAGCTGCATCAGATAGCCTACAGAAAGTTCAAAAACCCAATCACCAATTACCGGGTAAAGCAGCAGCCCTTCCACGCCCCACTCAAAGAAGAAATACAGCGGTGCAAGAAACCAGAAGTAATCCGCAGTTCTCAGTGTTTTCAAACTTGGCTTGACCTCCTCTACAAAAATTTTTGCATCCGAAATCGAATCGAACAGTTCCTGATTTTCCGCATTGGCTTGGATGGAAATATCAAGCAGATCGTTGCGCACAAGTTCAATACCGCAGAAGTCCCAGCTGACCCGACGAAGATAGCGGATCACTTCCTTAAGCTGCTCCTGACTTTTTTCTGTCACCAGTCTGGTACGCATCCGGTTCGCTTTTCGCAGTGCAAAATACTTATTCATCTGGCTCCTCCTTAAAAATTTTTTCCACCAGCTGGCATAGCTGGCTCCAATCTTGTCGGAATTCAAGAAGCGCCTGCCGCCCTTCTTCCGTTACAACGTAGTATTTCCGGCTCGGTCCCTTGGGGGAGGGTCTGCGTTCCACCGTGACCTTTCCCTGCTGTTCCAGCCGCAGTAACAGCGGATAGAGTGTACTTTCACTCAAGTCAGAAAACCCGACCTGTTTTAGATGTATCACGATCTCATAGCCATAGGTCGGCTCTCTGCTAATGAATTTCAGAACACAGAATTCCAAAACGCCCTTGAGCAATTGTGTGTTGTTTTCCACTGGATACCTCCTTTTATCTATTGTGTAATACATAGTAGCTTATCTATATTGTATTGCGTAGTAGTATTTTTGTCAAGTCCTGTCCTGTTATCATTTCGACCAAAATCCGCTCCATATTTTTGTGCAACAAAAAAGCCCTGAGATTTCTCTCAGAGCTTTCTGTTCAAGTCGGCGACTA
>ERZ837380.4173-NODE-4173-length-12494-cov-4.711150_pt1 | contig 12494 bp, 13 predicted proteins | sample MGYA00519685_ERZ837380 | MGnify/ENA primary metagenome ERZ837380 (study PRJEB31850, sample SAMEA3708817) | human gut metagenome | biome: human gut; feature: human-associated habitat; material: faeces | place: China | collected 2014 ...
CACGGTGGCGCTGACTGCAATTTTGCAGTTCCTGCTGTAAGGAGGCGACGGATATGAAACGCAAACTGACCGCCCTGCTGCTCGTGCTGCTGCTGGCCGTGACGCTCGCAGTACCGGCGCTGGCCGCCGGGGACTGGGTCACGGACGAGGCCGGCCTGCTCACCGACCAACAGATCAGCCAGCTCTCGCAGCGCGCCGCCGCCCTCGCGCGCAGCAGCGGCGTCGGCGTGTACATCCGCACCGTGGACGACTATGCCGACTGCGGCTTTACCGACGTGGAGACGGCGTCCTACACGCTCTACCACAACGACTCGCTCGGCGTCGGTGACGGGCGCGACGGTGTGCTCCTGCTGCTGAGCGTGTCGAACCGCAAGTACGCCGCCTTCGTCTACGGCGACAAGGCAGAGCTCCTCTTCCCGGACTCTGCCCTGCAGCAGCTCGAGGACGGCTTTCTCGACGACTTCCGCAACGACGACTGGTACGAGGGCTTTTGCGACTACATCGACGGCTGCGCCGACCTGCTCAGCGGCGAGTCCTATACCGGCAGCGACTCTGACTATGCCTACAGCCCCGGCCATGACGCCGACGTTGACCCCGGCTTCTCCGCGCCGTCGCTGCTGCGCAATTTGGGCATCGCGCTCGTGATCTCGTGCGTCATCGCGCTCATCACCTGCCTGATCCTCAAGGCGAAGATGCGCTCCGTGCGCCGCCAGACCGAGGCGCGCGCCTACGTCACGCCCGAGGGCCTGCACCTGACGCGGCGCGACGATGTCTACACCCACACGACCACGACGCGCCGCAAGATCGAGCGCGACAACGACCACCACTCCGGTGGCGGCGGGTCGAGCTTTTCCGGTGGCGGCGGCCACGGCCGCAGCGGCAGCTTCTGACGCACCAAAACCCAAAAACGCTGTCCCATTTTCGGGACAGCGTTTTTTCATGCCTCCGTGACGGGGATGCGGATCTCGGTCACGAATTTTTCCGGGTCGCTCGTCAGGCCGTAGTCGATCATCGTGATCTCGCGCGAGAAGTCTGCCGGGGCGAGCGCGTGCGCGCGCAGGTAGTCCATCAGGCGCGCATACTGCGCCGGGGCTTCGGGGTGGCTGCCGCGAAAGCACACGGCGGCGCACGTCGTCTCGGGCAGGGTGGTCACGTCGCCATCGAAGGCGTCCTCGTCGTCGAGCACGAGAAACGCGCGGTCATACGGCGCAAACGCCCCGGCCAGCAGCCGCTCGGCCGAGAGGCCCACACCCACCTTGCCGAGGAACACCACGGCCTCCGCCTGCGAGCGCTCGAGCATGCGGATGGACGGCTCCATGTCGAGAAAGCTGTGCAGCTCGAGCGCGCCGGACATCCACACGACGCGGCACGCGGGGCTGCGCACGAGATGGATGGCGCCGAGCTCCGCCGTCTGCGCGGCGTGCAGCTGACGCAGACGGTTGTCGATCTTGCGCTCGACGCGCTGCAGCTCCGCCTGCTTGCGCACGACGGCGGCCTTCTGCTCGCGCAGCAGCTGCTCGATGCACCCGACGTCGCGGTTGCGCAGAAAGGCGCGGATCTGCCCAAGCGGCATGTCCAGCGCGCGCAGATAGCGGATGGTATTGAGCACCTCAAACTGCCGCGGCCCGTAGTAGCGGTAGCCGGTCGCGGGATCGGTGTATTCCGGCGTGAGCAGGCCGATGGTCTCATAGTGGCGCAGGCTGCTCACGCTCAGGTGAAACAGCTGCGCCACGTCGCCGATGGAGAAGAGTTCCTGCGTGTGCGCCATGTCAGCCCTCCTCCGGCACGAGCCGGCCGTGCCGCCGCAGCACCAGAAATGCGATTACGCAGATGATGACTGACAGCAGCGAGCCCGCCGCCGTGGCCAGACCCATGGGTAGAAGTGTCGTGGGGAACCACTTGCTCGTCAGATAAGCGCCCGGCACGCGCACGAGCACGACGGCCGTGATGTTGTGCAGAAACGACAGCTCCGAGCGGCCGATGGCGCAGAAATATCCGCTGAAGCAAAAGTGGATGCCGGCAAGGCAGCAGTCGAGAATATACCCGCGCAGGTACTGTCCGCCCGCGGCGGCGACGGCCGCGTCGTCCGTGAACAGGCCCACGACGGGCTCGGCCACGAACTGGATGATGACTGAGATGATCACACCGAAACCGAACGCGACGGCGATGGCGTACCACAGCGTCTGCAGCGCGCGGCGGGGTTTGCCCGCGCCGATGCATTGCGCGCCGAGGGCCGACACCGTCGAGAGCATGGACGACGGCACGAGGAACAGGAAGCTGATGATCTTCTCCACGATGCCGACGGCAGCGGCGTCCGTGAGGCCGCGGCGGTTGGCGATGACGGTGATGAACAAAAACGCGATCTGGATCAGCCCGTCCTGCAGCGCGACCGGCACGCCGATGCGCAGGATGCGGCCCATGACCGCCCGCTGCGGGCGAAAATCACTCCGCGTGAGGGCGATGCCGTCCCGCTCGCGGCGGATGACGAAAAACGACACGACCACGCTGATCGCCTGCGCGAGCGTGGTGCCGAGCGCGGCGCCCGCCGGGCCCATGCGCAGCGCGCCCATGAACAGATAGTCAAGGCCGATGTTCGCCGCGCACGCGATGGCGATGAAATACATCGGGCGCTTCGAGTCACCCAGGCCGCGGAAGATGGACGCGATGATGTTGTACGCCGTGATCAGCGGCACGCCGAGAAAGCAGATGCGCAGATAGGCGACCGTTCCGGGCACGGCCTCGGCCGGCGTGGACATGACCGCCGCGATCGGCCGCGCGAGCGCGAGCAGCACCCCCGTCACCACGATGCTCAGCGCCAGAAACAGCGTGGTCGTGTTGCCGATGTAAGCGGCAGCCCCGCGGCGGTCGCGCGCGCCGACGGCCTGACCGATCGTGACGGTCGTCCCCATGGCAAGGCCGACGATCATGACCGTGAGCATATGCATGACCTGACTGCCGATGGCCACGGCGGTCGTGCCGGCCACGCCCTCATACTGGCCGATGATGAACAGGTCGGCCATGCCGTAGAGCGTCTGCAGGAAATACGAGAGCAGATACGGCAGCGAAAAGCGCACGATATTGCCGAAGACGCTGCCGGTCGTGAGATTTTTCTCCATGGCGTTTGCCCCTTTGCGTGGAATACCGTCATTGTAAACTCTACAATGGCTGTAGAGTCAAGGTTTTGTTTTGCCCCGGCGCGGATTTTTTTCGCGCCGGGGCTGCATTTTTCAGAACGTCAGGCGCATCTGATACCAGACGACCCCGCCGTGCGTGGACGTGGACACGCCCTCGCTCACGAAGCCGAACTTTGCGTAATAGTGCACAAGGCGGTCCTTGCACGTGAGCACGAGGCCGCGGCGGCCCTGCGCGCGCGCATCGGCGATGGCGCGCTCGAGGAGCTGCCCCGCATAGCCGTGCCGGCGGTAGTCTGGCAGCGTGTTCACGCCGAAGATCATCTGCCACGCGCCGTGCGCGTCGTGCAGCGCGGCGTCCGCGTAGAGGTCGTCCGTGAGGTCGGTGCGGTCCGTGACCATGCCGTCCACGAACGCGATGAGCGTGCCGCCGTCAAACATCAGCCAGAAGTGGTCGCCATAGTGCGCCAGCCGGTCAGCGAGTTCTTCCCGTGTCGCGGCCTCCGCCGCCGGGAAGCACGCTGCCTCCACCGCCGCCACGGCGTCGAGATCGGCGGGCGTCGCCGTGCGAATCATCCTAGTATCCATCGTTATGCCTCCGTTTCGTCCAGCAGCAGCGCTTCGAGCTCCGCCACCGTGCGGCAGTAGTGCGGGCAGATGCGCTGCATCGTTTCGATGATGTGCGGCAGGGTGTGCGTCCACCCCGCCGCGATGAAGTCCACGCCCGCGCGGTCAGCCATGTCCTTGCCGGGCTTGAGATCGTCGATGACCACGAGCTGCTCCGGCCGCAGGCCGAGCTCGCGCTCGATCTGATAAATGGGCCACGGCGCGGGCTTGCGCCGCTCGGGGTCTGAATCCCAACCGTAGATCAGTTCCGGCGTGGGCAGATCGTGCGCGCGGTAGTCGCGCAGGATGTTCTCCGGCACGGAGTGGCTCACGACGCAGATATGCCCGCCCGCGGCGTGAAACCGCTGCAGCAGGTCACGCATACCGGGGAACGTGTCGGGCACGTGCGTGCGCACATAGTCCAGCCACGTCTGGTACTGGATGTCCATCTCCGCGTCGGAAAAGCCCAGAATGTCGCTGCACAGGGCGCCGAAGCCCGGCTCGAACGAGTAGGCAAAAAAGTCGTCGAGCGTCATGTGTACGTCCGGCCGCAGCTTTTGCAGCGTCTGCACGAAGGCCGGGTAATTGATGGTCGCGGTGCTGTTGACGACCGTGTCGTCGTGGTCGAGCACCAGGCACTGGTAGCGCATACGCGCCGCCTCCTTCTCTTTGCATTGCACAGCATTTTACCATGGACCCCGGCGGAATGCCACCACCGGGCGCAAAAACGCCCGGACGAAGTTTTCCCCCGTCCGGGCGGATGCCGTTGTGCACATTGCCGTCAGAAGCTGCCGGCGGCGGTGGACGCCCCCGCGCCCCAGAGCAGCACGCGCAGCACGCCGATGAGCGCGAGGTGCGCGGGATAATAGACGTAAAAGAGCCAGCCCATGCCGCGCCATTTGCCCCGCGTGCCGTCATAGCACCGCAGCAGCGGGATGGAGAGCGCTGTGCCGAGCTGCACGAGCGCATATACCTTATCTATAAAGAAGAAATACACGAGTGCGTACACGGCCGACCACACCATGAGCCAGCCCATCTGCTTTCGGAAGTCCCCGCGTGCCTGTCCCATGAACAGGATCGCCATCGCGGCCACGCAGCTCCAGTCCGACGGGAAGGTGATGGCGCAGATCACAAACGTCAGCACGATCTTGACCCAGTTTTTGATCCGCTCGTCATCGTGGATGACGAGCAGCACGAGGCCCCATGCGAGCGACCACACGACGCCCGTCTGGTTAAACGGCCCGGTAGACAGCGGCACGAACGGGATGCCGAAGCAGAAGTCATACGCAAAGTGTGAGATGAACGCGAGCGCGAACAGGCGCACAGCGTATTTTTTCACATCGTGCGTGTAGTGATAGCCCTCGGCGATGAAAAACCACATGATCGGCGCCGTCACGCGGCCGAGCACATGGCACACGAGCACCCACCAGTCGGTGGCGTAGCCGGGCCAGAGCGTCCACGTGAGGTGGTCGAGCGTCATGGCGAGGATGGCGATGCCCTTGAGCGCGTTGCCGCTCAGGGCTGGTCTGCGGGTCTGGAGCATGGGGGCACCTCCGGAAAACAGATTAGGCCTCCCGCACCGGGAAACACACCTCCGTGACGAATTCGTCGGGGTTTTGCGTCTCGTGCGGGCTGACGTGGTAGATGTTGAACATCGGCCCCGCGCTCTCGTAGCCGTTGGCCGCGACCCACGCCGCGACGGCTGCAATCACGTCGCTGATCTGCGCGTAGCTGCCGCGGTATACGCAGCCGGCATACGTGACGGGCGGCAGCGTCCGGAACCGGACGTGCTCCGTGTCGGGGTAGCGGCCGCGGACGGTCTTGCTCGCCTCGATGAGCACGTCGCGCTCCTTATATTCCTCGTCGAGGAACGTCACGCTGCAATAGCACGGGTCGTCGGGCACGAGGTGCATGTGGTCGGTCTCGCGGCACAGCACGTCCCACACTATGCCCTCGGCGTCGTAGCAGGGGATGGTCATGCGCACGCACGCGGCGTAGCGCTCGGGCAGGGTTCGGATGGTCACATTGTAGTTCATGTCTGCTTCCTTTCTCAGCCGCTCACGGGCTGTGTCCAGAAGCCGCAGTTTCTGCGCCGTGCCGGCAGCAAGCGCCTCCAGCCGGGCGCGCTGCGCAGCCAGGTGCGCATCGAGCGCCGCGCGGTCGTCATAAATGCGCAGGAGCTCGCGCGTCTCGCTCAGGCCGAAGCCGAGCGCGCGCAGCGCGGCGATGCGTCCGGCGGCGATGAGCTGCCGCTCGCTGTAATAGCGGTAGCCGGTCATGGGATCGACCTCCGACGGGGCGAGCAGCCCCAGCTCGTCGTAATGGCGCAGCATACGAACGCTGACTCTGGACAGTTTTGAAAATTCACCGATTTTCAGCATGGCGGTACCTCCGTGCCGGTCGTGTTTTTTTGAGCTCACGCACAGCATAAGCCCTCTCATCGTGTCAGAGTCAAGCGGAAATTTTTGCTCTTTTTCAGCATAGCAAATCCGCGCCGCCGCGTCAATGCCCGCGGCGCAGAATGAAACCGCCCGCGGCAGCTTTGGCTGCCCCGGGCGGAAATATCCGGCTGCGTGCGTCAGGTTTCGTCGGTTCCGGCCGTCTCGGCGAGGCCCGCATCGTCCTCCCCGAGGATGCCGAGCTTGCCGATGGCGTGGCGGCAGAGCGCCGTGTACGTCTGCTCGCTGATGTCATGCTCCATCTTGCAGGCGTCCTCCTCGGCGGTCTTGGCGTCCACGCCGAGCTCCATGAGAAACTTGGTCAGCGTGTGGTGCCGGTCGAGCATGCGCGCGGCAATGTCCATGCCGCGCGGCGTGAGCGTGATGAGCCCATCACGGTCCATGGTGATGTAGCCGTTTTCGCGCAGGCGCTTGGTCGTGTAGGTCACGCTCGGCTTCGTCACGCCGAGCTGCTCCGCGATGTCGATCGAGCGGATGTAACCGTGTTTCTGCTGCATCATCAGCATCGCTTCCAGATAGTCTTCTGCGGCTCTCAAGATCTGCATAGCGGATTCCACCAACCTTTTCGTCAAATTGCTTCTAGGTTAGCACACTTTAACCAAAAATGCAAGCGATGCAGAATTTTTTACAATTTCCTCTTGACATGCGCTGTTAGATAGATTAAACTTTAGCATGGTTAGGGAAGTTTAACTTGTGTTAAACGAATATAACCGCTCTTTTTTCATTCAAGGTTAGCACGCTCTAACCATTTGCCAGTGGAGGGATATCTATGATGCCGCTGAATCTCGCCAACGTCGGCGAGGAAACACTGATTCTGAAAGTCGGCGGGAACCCGGAGACCAGAAAACATTTAGAAGACCTGGGTTTTGTCCCCGGCGGGACGGCCACGGTCGTATCGGCGATCGGCGGGAACCTGATCGTGAAGGTCAAAGAATCCCGCGTTGCCATCAGCGATGAAATGGCACGCAAAATCATGATTTAAGGGAGGAAGCACGATGAAAACGCTGCGAGAAGCCAAGATCGGCGAAACGGTCAAGGTGGTGAAGCTGCATGGTGAAGGCGCCATCAAGCGCCGCATCATGGACATGGGCATTACGAAGGGCACCGAAGTGTATGTGCGCAAGGTCGCACCGCTCGGCGATCCGGTGGAAGTCACGGTCCGCGGCTATGAGCTGAGCCTGCGCAAGGCCGATGCCGAGATGATCGAGATCCAGGCATAATCATCCGTAAGCAAAATTTATTACATAAGGTAGGATCCCCCATCAGCAGAGGAGAATATCGCAAAGGAGCATCCGAATGGAAAAGCAAATCAAGATTGCCTTAGCCGGCAACCCGAACTGCGGCAAAACGACGCTGTTCAATGCGCTGACCGGCTCCAATCAGTTTGTGGGCAACTGGCCGGGCGTTACGGTCGAGAAAAAGGAAGGCCGCCTGAAAAAGCATGACGATGTCGTCATCATGGACCTTCCCGGCATCTACTCGCTCAGCCCGTACACGCTCGAAGAGGTCGTCGCCCGCAACTATCTGATCGACGAGCGTCCGGACGCCATCCTCAACATCGTGGACGGCACGAACCTCGAGCGCAACCTGTACCTGACCACGCAGCTGACCGAACTGGGCATCCCGGTGGTCATGGCCGTGAACATGATGGACATCGTGCGCAAGAGTGGCGACCAGATCAACATCAACCAGCTCTCGCAGCAGCTCGGCTGCAAGGTCGTTGAGATCTCGGCCCTGAAGGGTGACGGCGTCATGACCGCGGCGGAAGCCGCCATCGAGGCCGCCAAGTCCACCAAGACCGTGCCGATGCACACGTTCTCCGGCCCGGTCGAGCACGCGATCGCCCACATCGAAGAGGCGGCCGTGCACGAGATGCCGGAAGAGCAGCAGCGCTGGTACGCCATCAAAATTTTCGAGCGCGACGACAAGGTGCTCGCCAAGCTCCACATCCCCGAGGATGTGCACCAGCACATCGAGGCGGACATCAAGGCTGCCGAGGAAGAGCTCGACGACGACGCTGAGTCCATCATCACCAACGAGCGCTATGTCTACATCGCGGAGGTCATCCGCGCCTGCTACCGCAAGAAATCCAAGGCCACGCAGTCCACGTCCGATAAGATCGACCGCATCGTCACCAACCGCTGGCTGGGCCTGCCGATCTTCGCCGTGGTCATGTTCCTGGTCTACTGGGTCGCCATGGTCGCCGTCGGCGCGCCCGCGACCGACTGGGCCAATGACGGCGTGTTCGGCGACGGCTGGCACCTGCTGGGCATCGGCTCGGGCGCCTATAACGACGCCAACGACGAATACACCGCCGCGACCGAAGCGGTCGACGCGTTCCTGGGTCTCGACACCGAAGCCGAAGACTTCGACGCCGACGCCACCCTCGCGGAAATGAAAGCCTTCCAGCCCACCTCCGACACCGCGACCACCATGGTCGAGGATGAGGAGACCCTGGCTGAGAATGAAATGACCGCCTACTACGACAACATCCCCGATGACGCCGACGAGGACAGCACCGTGAGCATGACGTATGTCGATGCGGTCGCCTACCTCGAAGCCAACGGCTTTGACGCGCCCGATCCGGCCGACTACGGCGTCTGGGTCCCGGGCATCCCGGCCCTGATCGGCGACGGTCTGGAAAAGGCGGGCTGTGCCGACTGGCTCAGCGGCCTGATCCTCGACGGCATTGTTGCCGGTGTCGGCGCGGTGCTCGGCTTCGTGCCGCAGATGCTGGTCCTGTTCCTGATGCTGGCCTTCCTGGAGGCCTGCGGCTATATGTCCCGTATCGCCTTCGTGCTCGACCGTATCTTCCGTAAGTTCGGCCTGAGCGGCAAGTCCTTCATTCCGATGCTCATCGGCGTCGGTTGCGGCGTGCCGGGCGTTATGGCTTCCCGTACCATTGAAAACGAGCGTGACCGCCGTATGACGATCATGACCACCACCTTCATCCCCTGCGGCGCGAAAGTGCCCTTCATCGGCATGATCGCCGGCGCCCTCTTCGGCGGCAGCGCATGGGTCTCCACCTCCGCTTACTTCATCGGCATGGCCGCGATCATCCTCTCCGGCATCATGCTCAAGAAGACAAAGATGTTCTCTGGCGATCCGGCTCCGTTCGTCATGGAGCTGCCGGCCTACCACTGGCCGACGCTGGGCAACGTCCTCCGCTCCATGTGGGAGCGCGGCTGGTCCTTCATCAAGAAGGCCGGCACGATCATCCTGCTGTCCACGATCCTCGTCTGGTTCACCACGTACTTCGGCACGGTCGACGGCACGTTCCGTATGCTGTCCGAGGATGAGATCGACTACTCCATCCTCGCTGCCATCGGCGGCGTCCTCGCCTGGATCTTCAAGCCCCTCGGCTGGGGCAACTGGCAGGCGGCAGTCGCCTCCATCACCGGCCTCGTTGCCAAGGAGAACATTGTCGGCACGCTCGGCATCCTCTACGGCGGCGGCGACGGCACCGTGTACCAGAATATCGCGGCTGCCTTCAACGGCATCAGCGGTTACAGCTTCCTGGTGTTCAACCTCCTGTGCGCTCCGTGCTTCGCGGCCATCGGCGCCATCAAGCGCGAGATGAACAGCCAGAAGTGGACGTGGTTCGCCATCGGCTATCAGTGCGGCTTCGCTTACCTGATCGGCCTGATGATCTACCAGTTCGGCTGCGCCTTCACGGGCAACCTGAACGTGATCGGCCTCATCTGCGCGATCCTGGCACTGGCCGGCATCATCTACATGCTGGTGCGTCCCTACAAGGAAGCCACCACGCTCAAGGCCTGAGCCTTTCCAAAATTCGCAAACGCAAAGGAGTGATTTTCCATGTTCAGCTGGATTGGCGCGAACCTCTCCACGATTTTGATTTCGATTGTACTTATCGCCATTGTCACCTTCATTTCCCTTTCCCTGATCCGCCAGAAGCGGCAAGGGAAATCCTCCTGCGGTGGCAACTGTGCCCATTGCGGTGCGCAGTGCCATAGCTGCCACCCCAAAGGGCAGTGAATCCGATTTGGGCAGACAGAGTCCCCCCACTCTGTCTGTCCATTTTTTTATGCGGCGCGCAATATCTTAACAAACAATTCAGGCGATTCTTCACAGAATCGTCATCCTTTTTTCGGGAACCAATTTACAATGGTAGCGTCTCATCCTGTAAAGCACCGCAGCCCATGGAGCGCGGGGAAAGGAAACCAACACCATGAAATTTCTCAAACGGGCCCTGCCCATTGTACTTGCCGTGTGCCTGCTCGCAAGCCTTGGCGCCGTGTCGGCCATTGACGCCGGCGAGACGCGCACCGTCATCGGCGCAGACCTCACGGACGACCAGATCAAGACCGTCTACAAGACCTTCGGCATCGAGCGCGGCAGCGTCAAGGAGCTGACCGTCACGAACCAGGACGAGCGGCAGTATCTCAGCGGCGTCATCAGTGACGCGCAGATCGGCACCAAGTCCATCTCCTGCATCTCCATCGAGGTGCTCGACGCCGGCAAGGGCATGACCGTCAACACGTCGCACATCACCTACTGCACGAGCCAGATGTACATCAGCGCGCTGGCCACGGCCGGCATCACGGACGCGAAGATCACCGTGACCGCGCCGTTCGACGTCTCGGGCACGGCGGCGCTGACGGGCGTGTACAAGGCGTATGAGGACATCACGGGCACAAAGCTCGACGAGACCGCCAAGGCCGTCTCCTCGCAGGAACTGGCCACGACGGCGGAGCTCGCGCAGGCCATCGGCGACTATGACTCGGTCGAGATCGTCAACGAGCTCAAGCTCATCCTCAACGAGACGAAGGACATGACCGACAGTGAACTGCGCGCCAAGATCAAGGAGATCGCCGCCGAGTACGACGTCACGCTCACGGACGACCAGATGACCCAGCTCGTGAACCTCTGCCGCTCGCTCGAAAAGCTGGACACGAACGCCCTGCTCTCGAAGGTGCAGGCCGTGCAGGACACGCTCAAGCAGCTGGCCGGCGCGAAGGATAAGATCGCGTCCTTCACCGGCAAGGTCAAGGACGTCATCACCGCCATCGGCGATTTCTTTGACCGTGTCATTTCCCTCTTCCGCAAGTAACGCGCGCATAGCAAAAGCGGATACCCATAAAATTTTCACAGCCACCGCAGTTTTTCCTGCGGTGGCTTCTTGTATTCCATATCGTTATGCGATAGTATGGAGCCAAACAAACCTGCAAATCGGAAGTTGCCGTTCGGGAGGCATTGGTAGAAGCACAGACTTTGTTTGACAGTTTGATGCAACAGAATTTTGAAAGAGGTAAAACTGATGGAATACACTAATGGATATGTCGCATTTATTGATATATTGGGATTTAGCAACTTAGTTTCCAATGAACAAAGTGCTGACAAAGTAAAAGATTTATAATAATTCATAAAAAAATTTCAGTATTTATTTAATTCGTCTCCAGAACTAAATGCTAATGTAGCGTTCTTTTCCGATAGCATAATTCTATCAACTAACAATCAGGTAAAAGATAATCTTGGTATGTTGTTTGTTGCTATATGGATTGCAGAATCATACCTATATAAACATACCCATTTATTCTTTAGAGGTGGTATAACTAAAGGGTTATACTATCACAAAGATTCTACAGCATTCGGCCCTGCAGTGGTGAATTCGTATCGATTAGAGAATCAAGCCGTTTATAGTAGAATATTGATAGAAGACGAAATTGTATCTACCATGGATGAAATTCCATTTACTATAACGATGGATGTGGATGGAAAATATTGTTTTAATCCTTATGGTATAGGGCTGTTTCGTAACACACCAGACGGAACAACTCCAACAAAACAACAGTTTATTAAAAGCATAAGGGAAGAGCGCGAATTGCTTCTTGAAGCCATAAATGCTAATTTATATTCAAAAGTATCTGAAAAGTATTTGTGGAGAATTGTACCATTCAACAAGATTTGTGAAATTCTTCCCGATATTTATAACGAGTATCATTTTGACTTTGGTGAATCAGATATTGACGAATGGAAGTCTTTAAAGGTATCAATTAAAGAAGTTGAGGATAATTATAAGGCACGAAATAAGTAATGCCCACTTTGATTCCATAAAAAGGACGAGGCTTCAACAATCTGCCGCATCTGTCAAACCAATCGACAAATCCCAGCTTATCCAACAGGTTAAGCGCGCACACTTCTATGCGGGATAATACCTGTATGTGTGCATTGCGTTGCTGCGCTTCGAGCAAGAGGCTGCGTCCCCTGCACCGCCATGCGGCTATTCTCTGAAAAGAAAAGGCGTGACCACAATGGTCACGCCTTTTCCCTCTTT
>ERZ837380.4175-NODE-4175-length-12491-cov-4.274284_pt1 | contig 12491 bp, 12 predicted proteins | sample MGYA00519685_ERZ837380 | MGnify/ENA primary metagenome ERZ837380 (study PRJEB31850, sample SAMEA3708817) | human gut metagenome | biome: human gut; feature: human-associated habitat; material: faeces | place: China | collected 2014 ...
TATTAAAATTTTCTATTCCTTGCATTGTTTCAATGTTGGTAAACTCATTATATAACATAGTTGACCAAATATTCATTGGACAAGGTGTAGGATATTTAGGAAATGGTGCTACAAACGTAGTATTTCCATTAGTAATGATAGGATTAGCATTTTCTTTAATGTTTGGAGATGGTGCATCTGCATATTTGAGCCTAAAACTTGGAGAAAAAAAGAAAAAAGAAGCAGAAACAGGAATTGGTAATGGTATACTATTATCAACAATTGTATCGATCTTTTTCTGTATAATTACATTAATATTTTTACCACAATTTTTAAAATTGTTTGGATGCACAGATAATTTAAAAGATTTTGCAATGACATATGGAAAAATTATAGCAATTGGATTTCCTTTTTCTATGCTTGGAACAACTTTAAATTCAATAATTAGAGCAGATGGAAGCCCTAAATATGCTATGTTTAGTATGGTTACAGGAGCAATACTAAATACAATATTAGATCCAATATTTATATTTGTATTTCATAAAGGTGTTGCAGGAGCTGCCATTGCAACAGTAATTAGCCAAGTACTTACATTTGTTTTAAATGTTGCATACATTAAAAGATTTAAATCTATAAAATTATCAAGAGAAAGCTTTAAATTAAAAGCTGGAGTATGTAGAAAAGTATCAATGCTTGGAATAAGTAGCTTTATAACTCAAATGAGCATTGTATGTGTTATGACTGCTGAAAATAACCTACTTGGAAAATATGGAGCAAATAGCAAATACGGAGCAGAAATTCCAATTACAGTTTTAGGAATTGTAATGAAAATAAACCAAATATTAAACAGCATAATAATTGGTATTGCTGCAGGAAGTCAACCTATACTTGGATATAATTATGGTGCTAAGAAATATGACAGAGTAAAGAAAACTTTAAAAATTGTTTTAGGATCAAGTTTAGTAATAAGTGCAATTGCGTTTATATTATTCCAAACAATACCAGACAAATTAATTTTAATATTTGGTAGTGGTGACGCAAAATATATGGAATTTGCATGTTTAGCATTTAGAACATATTTATTACTTTGCATCTGTAATGGTGTTCAAATTCCATCAGGAATATTCTTTCAAGCAATTGGAAAAAGTACAAAGAGTGCAATATTATCACTTTCAAGGCAAATTGTTATATTAATACCAGCTATGATAATATTAAGTAGCATTTATGGAATAATAGGTGTGCTAAGTGCTGGACCAGTTGCAGATGGATTAGCATTTGTATTGGCTGTTATACTTCTAGTAAAAGAAACAAAAAGCATGAAAGCTGATGGAGTAGAAACAGCAAAAGCAGAAAGAAAAGAAATCCCAGAAACAGCTGTAACAGATAATGGAATTGTAATTACAATTGCAAGAGAATATGGTTCTGGTGGAAGATATATTGGAAAATTAGTTGCAGAAAAATTAGGTATTAAACTATATGATAAAAACATAATAGAAAAAATGTCGCAAGAAACAGGATTATCAGAAGAATATATAAAAGACAATGAACAAAAAAGGACTGTTTTTGACAATTTCAATAATGGATATTATGCTGGTTTGAATAATTCAGATGAACTATTTATACAAGAGTCAAACTTTATAAAAGAATTGGCAGATAAAGAATCTTGTGTAATAGTTGGAAGATGTGCAGACTTTATATTAAAAGACAAAAGAAATGTCTTAAAAATATTTGTAAGTAGCAGTATGGAAAACAAGATAAAAAGAGCAACTGAATTTTATCATATGGACGAAAATAAGGCTGCAAAAGAAATTGATAGAATAAATAAATTAAGATCAAATCATTATGAGTACTATACAGAAAGAGGATGGGAAAATCCATCAAATTATGACATTTGTGTAAATAGTGATTCTATTGGAATAGAAAATGTTGTAGACTTAATATGCAGTATAGTAGAAAAAAGCAAAGAATTTGCGGTTAAATAAGGTTATAGTAAAAGAGTGGCTGTTGCAGAATTTGCAACAGCCATTAAACATAAAGTAATAAAAATGTTCTGTTTTTTAGTAGTGAAAAATATTTTGAAGGAAGAATTAAAAGATGATAATACAGTTGTCGCAAATTTTGCGATAACTGTATGCTTAAAAAATGAGCATACTGAAAAAGTTAAAGTGTCAAAAGAAGAAATACTTAATTTATTTGAATAAATGTTTAAAATATAAGCTTTTGGATAACATATTATGGGTGATTAGTATGTTTAAGCCAAAGGCTTTATATTGTGAAAATAATATTGAAAATTATGTACTTGGAAGAGAACTATTAGAAAAATATGCTGATGTTCCAAAAGTAATAATTGATAATCACAATAATATTGAAGAAATGAGAAAAAAGCAAAATAAGGATTTTGCGGATATGAAGCGAAATCTGATAATAGGAGTTAGAAAAACACACAAATTTGTTCCAAATCACAAGACATCTGATTTTCTAGTTCCATATACATCTTCTGGTTGTACAGCGATGTGTATGTATTGCTACCTGGTATGTAATTATAATAAATGTGCATATCTAAGATTATTTGTAAATAGAGAAGAGATGTTAGATAAAATTATAAGAACTGCACAAAATTCAGAAAAAGATTTAACTTTTGAAATTGGAAGCAACAGTGATTTAATTCTAGAAAATACAATCACAAATAATTTAGTGTGGACGATTGAAAATTTTGCAAATACTCCGAAGGGACATTTAACTCTTCCTACTAAGTTTGATATGGTAGATGATATTCTTCCTTTAAAACATAATGGAAAAGTTACAATTAGAATAAGTGTAAATCCAGAGGAAATCATCAATAAAGTTGAATTTGGTACATCAAGGTTAAAAAATAGAGTTCAGGCTATAAATAAATTAGCAGATGCTGATTATCCTATCGGAATCTTAATAGCACCTGTAATATTGGTAGAAAATTGGAAAGAGCTATATTCAAATTTAATAAAATATTTGTATGAAAATTTAAATGAAAAAGCTAAGAAACAAGCATTTTTCGAAATTATTTTTATGACATACAGCTTTGTTCATAGAGCAATAAATACAGAAGCATTTCCCAATGCCATAGATTTGTATAATCCAGAATTAATGAGAGGTCGTGGTAGAGGAAAATACATGTATAAAGACTATATACGTGAAGAAGGAGAAAAATTTTTAAGAGGAGAAATGCAAAAATATTTTCCGAATAACCAAATAGAATATGTAATATAACTTCGCCCAATAGGGACGCCCCTTTTTGGGCGAAAAGAGAACGAAGACTGAAAAAAAGCAAATTATAAGCCTTATATGTACAAAAAAGTATCCTAGGCTTTATGCTTAAAAATATATGATAGCAAATGTAAAATTAAGAGAAATATAGCTTGACATAAATATTTTTAATTAGTATAATAGATTTTGTAATATATATATTATCGAGAGTGGACGAAAGAATCGGCTTTATGACTCCACAGCAACCTATTGAGTTAGGTGCTAATACCGACAAAGCTACGAAATGTACTTTGAATGATGATTTCTAAAATCGTTAAACTTTGTACTTACGTTAGTACAGAGTTTTTTAGTTTTTTATAGAAAGATTAAAAAATATTTCAATTAGATTAACTTGCTAAAGAAGACGTTCTTGATAAAAAGCATGTCTAATTGAGTGATAGGTTTCGCCCAAAAAGGGGCGTCCCTAATGGGCGAAAGTAGTTGATTGAATAAAAGGAGGAAAATATGAAAAGATTGTTTACATCGGAGAGTGTTACAGAAGGACATCCAGATAAGTTATGTGATTATATATCAGATAGTATTTTGGATAGTTATTTAGCAAAAGATAAGAACGCTAGAGTTGCTTGCGAAACTGTTGCGGGTAAAGGAGAAATTTATATAACGGGAGAAATTACATCGACTGCAAATGTTGATATAGAGCAGGTTGTAAGAGATACTATAAAAGAAGTTGGATATGCTGATAGTGAGTATGATATTGATTACAGAACTTGTAAGATATACATAAATTTATCCAAACAATCTCCTGATATTGCACAAGGGGTTGATAAATCGCTTGAAGATAAGGAAGGACAAGATGTTGAGTCTGAAGGAGCAGGGGACCAAGGTTTAATGTTTGGTTATGCTTGTGATGAAACAGAGGAGTTAATGCCTCTTCCAATTTCGCTTGCACACAAGCTTTCTAAGAGATTGACTGAAGTTAGAAAAGAAAAAATAATAGATTATTTAAGACCAGATGGTAAGACACAGGTTACGGTTGAATATGATGGAGACAAGCCTATAAGGGTAGACACTATTGTAATATCTGCACAACATTTGCCAGATGTTGATATGGAGGCTCTAAAAAATGACATAATTGAAAATGTTATAAAACCAACAGTTCCAGCTAATTTGTTAGATGAAAATACAAAATATTTTATTAATCCGACAGGAAGATTTGTAATAGGCGGACCTCTTGGAGACAGTGGACTTACAGGAAGAAAGATAATAGTTGATACTTATGGAGGAGCTGCAAGACATGGTGGTGGAGCTTTCTCTGGAAAAGACCCTACAAAGGTTGACCGCTCAGCTTCTTATATGGCAAGACATATTGCAAAAAATATTGTTGCAAATGATTATGCGAAAAAGTGTGAAATACAAATTGCATATAGCATTGGCGTTGCAAAACCAGTATCAATATATGTAAACACTTATGGAACAAATACAATTTCTGAAGAAGAGATTGTAGAAAAAATAAACAAGACCTTTGATTTAACACCAAGAGGAATAATAAATTATTTAGATTTACGAAGACCAATTTACAGGCAAACCACGAACTATGGTCATTTTGGAAAAAAAGATTTACCTTGGGAAAAAGTTATAAAATTTTAATTGATCGGATCAAGGTTAGTGTAAAATTAAAGTAAGCAAAATAAACATAAAATTTTGTCTGCTTTAATTTTTTTGACTGTAAAAAATTGCAAAATGTTTCAAATCAAGGTATAATGGAAAAGAACCATTTTACAATAAGACCATTAAGGAAGTTTGATATGGGAAAACTAGTTGAAGGCCGGTGGGATTGTTCCTACTGCGGAACCAAGGGAATCCTTGGAAGAAACAGAGAATGCCCAAATTGTGGACGGCCAAGAGGAAAAGATGTAAAATTTTACGTTGCAAATCCTAAGGACTATGTCCCAGAAGAAGAGGCGAAGAAAATAAGTCGCAACCCTGATTGGTTATGTGACTATTGCGGAGCCTATAACCCTGATGAATCGGAAGTTTGTAAGACGTGCGGTGCACACAGAGCCGGAAACAAAGACTACTTTGATGTTCAAAGTGAAAACGAAGCAAGAGAAAATGTTAATGGTGAAGACAAGGATAAAGAAAAATGCAATGATAATTATGATGGCAATAGCAATGGCTATGACTATGAAAGTTATAACGATGTGAAAAAATCTGAGAACTACGGCTTGCTTTTGCAAGAAGATGTAGAGGAAGAAAAAGTAGGGTTTCTTCACAGACGTTCAACCCTTATTGCTGTTGGAATTGTTGCCGTAATTATGCTTGTTTGGGGATTGGCACTTATGCTTGCACCAAGAGAAACAACAATGAAGATAACAGGTTTTTCTTGGTCGAGAAGCTTTGACGTCGAGCAAATGCAGACTTTCCACGAAAATGACTGGTATGTGCCCGAGGGTGGAACAGTTACCTATCAACAGATGGAAATTCACCATTACGATTCGGTAATTGATCACTACGAAACCGAAACGCAAGAGGTCGAAAAGGAAAGAATTGCGTACTATGAATATAGTACAAATCTTGTAGACCTTGGAAATGGCTACTTTGATGAGGAAACCGTTAGCACACCTGTATATGAAACTTATTATGAAACTGAGACTTATGAAGTTCCGATCTATAGAGATGAACCTGTCTATGAAATGATGTATTACTATGATATAGATAGGTACACTTATGTTAGAACTGTAAGAACAGAAGGAATTGATAAGTCACCTTACTGGGGAGATGATGACATTGCTCCAGATGAACGTATTTATGACGAGTATGAAACTTACAGGATTTCTGGACTGGAAAATGACAGGAACGAGACCGCTCTTTCAGCTGAAATTAACTACGATAAGTGGGAACAGCTTGAAATTGGCGACATGGTGCGAGTGAAGGTGTATCCAGGAGGGAGAACTGAATTAATGGACTAAGATAAGACCTTTAAATAAAGGGATAACAAAACTGACACTGTAACAATTATATTGTTGCGGTGTCGGTTTTGTTTTTGTAAAAGAATACCAGTAATAAACAAAGATAATTGACATAATATAGAAAAAGATATATACTAGAAATATCAGGGTTAACCTGAAAATAAAAAAGGAGATGCCAGAATGCTTACAAATGATGAAAGAAAAGTCTTGAAAGAGACTAGGGACGACCTTAAGCGGATTCTTAGACGCATCGAGAGCACTTTAGTAATTGATGAAACCAGCAACTACGACGAAATGGAGGACAAAAGCAAAAACGAAGCATACGTTGTTACGCAGTACCTAATGAAACTTGGAGTACCTACATCTGTAACAGGATTTGGGTATATAAAGAGTGGAGTTCTCTATCTCCTCAAAGAAGAAAAGAATAAGAGAGTCCTTGTAACAAAGGAACTCTATCCGAAAATTGCAGAAGAGCACAATTGCACACCGCAAAAGGTGGAACGTGCAATTCGCACTGCAATTAAAAAAGCAGAGGACACCTATACCGAAGAGCTCGATATGCTCTTGTATGGTCGCGAAGATTTAAAACTTACTAACTCGGATTTCCTGACAATGGTTACAGAAATGATCAGAATGGAATTATAACAGCATCTCGGGGGAGGGCCACTCGCAATTGAGTGGCTCTTCCCCTGTCTATATGAAAAAAAGAATTAGTTATTTTTTTATAATTTTGTTGGAAATTCATATTTAAAGCCTTTAACAAATCCAAAGGAAACAGTATTTATGGCAAATGTTACATTCGAGCCAAAATGCAGAAATAATTGGTACATACATCATGCAACATCTGGTGGCGGACAAATATTAATTTGTGTTGATGGAGAAGGCTGGTATCAAGAAGAGGGAAAAGAAGCAAGAAGATTAAAATCTGGAGATATAGTTACAATCCCAGCAAACGTAAAACACTGGCACGGAGCTACTGCAAATTCATGGTTTAGCCATATAGCTGTAGAAGTACCAGGAGAAAATACATCAAACGAGTGGTGTGAAAAAGTTACAGACGAAGAATATGAAAAATTGAAATAATTTAGAAAATTAAACAAACTTTATAAAATATCCCCCAGGGACCGATTTGGGTCTCTGGGGGAGGTTTTTTTACAATAGTAGACTAAGATCCCATGCACCGGCGAATCTAAAAAATTCAGAAGTAAAACAATTTTCCTTCAAAAGGGCAGGAGTTATGGAGTAAAGTAATGATTTGAGGGGACAATAGCGAATGAAACCATCAACACTACTGTCTATGGCGATCACCTTGTCATCATGGAAGCCAACCAGAACAATGAAGTGCTCATAATTTATGCCGAATGTTTCTGGCCCAGCTTTCATGAATGTGATATAATCATTACTATATAGATTTTCTTCTATCCTTTCTACTAGCTTATCTAAGTCTTTACTGAAGTAAATTCTTTTGTCCACACGTACAAGTACGGGATGCCCACTTAAAAGTGCGTTGAATATGTTGTAAATTGAGTGATATCTGGTGCTCCAATAAGTAAAGGTGAATGGCTTTTTATGATACTTCATGAGGAAGTTATCAATAAAGTAGTATGGCCTCATTATTTCAGTATAGCTGCTATCGCCAAAAGGGTTAAAGCCACAAGGGTATACAGCATTTCCATCCTCAACATTTTTTGTGTAATTTACAACAAGTTGGATAAGTTCTTCAAAACTGATGGAAGGAGTATCATGGATAAGTATAAGTGCATTGTATAATGCCCAAGTCATGTTGTGTGTAGTAGGACTAACTAAATAGCCATCAATTGATTTAGAAGGATCCATATAGTCTTTTTCAAAAACAAATTTTTTCTCCTTTGCATAACGAATACTCTTATCTACGAGTTCAGAGTTGCTACCTTCAGATAAAATACTTTTAAAATTGTAATCATTCAACTGATAATTGAGAAAATAATGGATGGAATACCAAAGTTGTTTGCCTGTAAACTCTTCCGCTGCTCCTAGGTCTTCTTGCTGCCAGAATTTTTTTGGAAATTCAAATTCTTGCAATTCAGAATAGTTGTCTACATTCATGCTAAAAACCTCCTATAATAATAGCCTTATAAAAAGGGTTACTTGCAATTATAACATAGATACTATGTAAAAACAAGAAAGAAAATTAAGTAGAATAAATTATATAAAAAGAAAGGTATAAGCTTTCTTTTTTGGATATTCTATGATAAAATGACCAAAATGTAACAAATAATATAGAAGATTATATATTGCAAAACTTAAAAAATGTCAGATCTAAAAAATATTAGAAATGGGAAGGGGATATCTTTTATATCAAGACAACAAAAGAAATGTAGATGAAATATATATAGATTTGGAGAGAAGTTTTATGAAAGTATATTTAATAAGACATGGAGAAGTAAATCATAATTTATATGGACTATATAATAGAGAAGATGAAGATTTAAATGAAACAGGAATGAAACAAGCTAAAAAATTAAGAGAAAAAATAAAGAATATTGAATATGATACTATTATATCTTCTCCATTATTAAGAGCAAAACATACTGCGAATATTATTAATATTGAGAATAAAGACATAGTAATAGATTATAGACTTAAAGAACGAGATCCAGGTAGTTTAAATGGACATCCTATTGAAGAAACAAATCGAGAAGAATATTGGAATTACTATACAACTATTCAATATGGTACAAGTGAAAATATTAAAGTGTTTTTTAATAGAGTTTATAGCTTTTTAGATGAACTAAAAACAAAAGACTACAGAAATGTGCTAATAGTAGCTCATAGTGGAGTATCAAAAGCGTTTAGCTGTTATTTTAATGGGATAGCTGATGGCAAATTTTTGAATAGAGGATTAAAAAATTGTCAGATAAAGGAGTATGAATTATGAAATTAACAAGCAAAGAAACAGGAAATTTATTAGAAATAGAAAGAATAGTGTATAGATATGAACGAACAAAATTTAATAAAATTTAATAAATTATTTCCGTGGTTTGCAGGGTTATCTGGAGATTTATTATTTTGGGTTGCAATAGATACTTTGTTTTTAACTGTTGTTAAAAATTTTAATACTTCACAAATTGTATCACTAACGTCCATTTCTCTAATAACTTGCATACTACTTCAGATACCTTTACTTAATATAATCAAGAAAATAGGAAATACAAAGTCTGTAAGATTAGGCTCATTATTACTTTTAATATCAAGTATTTTATTAACTTTAGGTACAAATTACATTATTGTAGTAATAGGAAAAATATTGTATGAAGTGGCATTTACATTTCAAAATATGATAAATGTTGTATTAAAAAATAATTTGGAATTACAAAATAGAGAAAATGAATATATAAAGTTTAGAACCAGTGCTAACACAATATATGCAATAGCAACAATGATAATATCATTTTTTGCGAGTTTTATGTTTAACATAAATAATTATTTACCAATGATAGGATGCATAACATTTTGCTTTGTTTGTTTTGTGCTATCTTTCAATATGATTGATTATTCAAACAATAATTGTATTAAAAGTAAAATGTATAAAGAAAATAAGGACAAGCTGAAAAAAATAAATTATTCAAAAATTGTTTTATTTATAATAATATCCTATGGACTTTTTTATCCAATCGTCAACTCAGGACAATCAAATGGAAAATTATTTATACAACAAGAATTGTTAAAAAATTTTAATGTTGAAAAAACTGCATTGATAATAGGGCTAATATTGTGCATATCAAGGATAGTGAGAGTGATTTCAAATATTTCATTTAATAAAATACATAAAAAATACAAAGACAAAGTAGAATTTTTATTACCATTCTTATTATCGTTATCTCTTTGCTTAATGGTAGGAGGATATTTGATATCTTTCTTAATTATTCTGAAGATTTTTGTTATGAGCTTAGGATATATTATAATTTTATTTATAAGAGACCCTTTTAAGGTTTATCTGCAAGACTTAGCACTAAAAAAGGCGGAAAAAGAACAACAGCAATCATTGCTTACTACCTTAGAGCTATCAAGGAAAATTGTAAGGGCAATTATGAGTTTAAGTTTTACTGTGATTTTGGTTAATAATCCAATGATTGTAGTAATAATAATTTTAATAATTTTATCAGTTATTGAAATATTTATTAGTTTATATTTATATAGAATGATACAAGAAAGTTAGGAGCTGAAGAATATGAAAAATATTTTGATAATGGGAATAAGCAGAGCAGGAAAAACTACATTAAGCGAGATGTTAAAAGATAAATACAATAGTTATAACTTAATACATAGTGATTCGCTAAAATGGGCAATGATTAGGGCAGAAGATAAAGAAAAATATTACAGGATTAATGTTGAAAAACAAAAAGAATTTGAGCATAGTAAATATTTTCAAAAAACATTATTAGATTTTTTTAATTCATTAATTCTTAAAGATAAAAATCATTATGGATATATACTTGAAAGCGGACAATTAGAACCCAAAATAGTTAAGGAAATGATTGATTTTGAAAATACTATTATTGTATGTCTTGGACTTGGAAAATTAAATATTGATGAAATGGTAGAACTTTGCATCGAACATGATATTGAAAAAGACTGGACATTTGGATTGTCAAGAGAATATCTAAAAAAACATGCTATTGATTGGTATTCTGCAAATGAAATGTTAAAAAAAGAATGCCCTGAATATGGAATTAAATATTATGATACATCAGAGAATAGAGAACAAGTTTTAAATGATATTATGTGTGAAATAGAAAAAGAAATTTAGTCATATAGAACAAAAAATGAAATTTTAAAAGGTAGAAAATTATGAAAAGACTATTAAGAATCAGTTTTAACTCAGCAATATTTTCTTTGATACCAATATTGTCATGGTTTATGTTAGGATTACTTGTAGACAAAAATTTAGTAAATGTATTTACACTTACATATCCACTACAATTTATATGGGCATTGATGAAAAGTATATTTGCAACGGGAGCAAATATAAGTAAAGAAAAAGATAAAAATGAAAATGCTGTATTATCAGGAATGACACTTGGAATAATAGTAGGATTTGTTGTATTTGGAATATTTGCTATCAATGTGAAAAAATATGTAGAATTTATGAATATGGATTATGATACATATAAAGAATTTGCTGTATATTCAATTTTGCAATTATATATACATTTGATATTTTCTTCTGTATTAGAAAAACTATACTTTGAAAATAAAGAAAAATTGGCCAATAAATATTGTATGAGATTCAATTTATTAAATTTTGTGATATTGATCTTATCTTCAATAATATTAAAAGATAAGATACAAATAGTAGTTACTACACTAATAGCAATATTAATATATACGGCTTATGTTACAGTAAAACAGTATAAAAAGTTTAAGTTCCAAATTAATATTTTAAATTGCTGTAAGTATGAATCTGTCGAGATATGTAATAATACACTATTTTTTCTAATATTTCTATTTGGACTAAGTAATGCATTAAAATTTGGAGAAAAATATATGCTGGCATTAAATTTTGTGGCATTAATAACAGATACACAATGGGATTCATTTGAGGCTATAAAAACTGTTGCAAAAATAGATATAAGTAAAGAACAATTTTTTTATAAAGATCATAAAATAAATGCATATAAATTATTAGGCATTTTACTTACAACTGTTTTCATAATGCTTGTAGCTTCTTTTAGATATTATAATTTAGATTTAAAAATTACAGCTATTTATTTAAGCTTTGAATTAATTAATTTTGTATTGTATCCAGTTTATAGTATAAAAACATGTTATTTGCAGTTAGAAAAGTTTGAAATAAAAGTAACATCTAACAAATTATTTGCTGGAATTTTAAGAATGATAATGTCACTACTAAAAACACCATATTGTACTGGAATAGGACAAGTGACATCATCAATATATCAATTTCTTACCATAAATATGATGTTTCATAGAAATTTTAGAATTGATAAAAATGGTATGATAATAAAAAATGAGAACGATTTATAAATGTAAAACACTATTTTTGAGATATGTTATAAATATAAAAAATGAAAGGGACTACTTATGCCAGAAAAAATAAATGTAAAAGAGTTAAAAAATCTATTTGCAGAGATAAAAAATAATAACAATATTGCATTTGAAGAATTTTATAGTAAATATGATAAATTAGTATTAAAAATTACATACAGCATATTAAAAAATAAAAATGATGCAGAAGATGTAATGCAATTGGTATTTGAGAAAATATATTCAATGAACAAAGAAAAACTCCCAACTAAA
>ERZ837380.4176-NODE-4176-length-12489-cov-42.731864_pt1 | contig 12489 bp, 8 predicted proteins | sample MGYA00519685_ERZ837380 | MGnify/ENA primary metagenome ERZ837380 (study PRJEB31850, sample SAMEA3708817) | human gut metagenome | biome: human gut; feature: human-associated habitat; material: faeces | place: China | collected 2014 ...
ACAACGTGGTGGACTCGATCTTCGTGTCCCACGTCAGCGAGAGCGCCCTGACCGCCGTTTCGCTGGCGTTCTCTTTGCAGAACGTCATGATCGCCGTGGGCGTCGGCACCGGCGTGGGCGTCAACGCCCTGCTGTCCAAGAGCCTCGGCGAAAAGAACCAGGAACGGGCCAATAAGACCGCCGAGAACGGCATCTTCCTGTCCCTGTGCAGCTACGCCGTCTTCCTCGTCATCGGCCTCACCTGCATGAGACCCTACTTCTACGCACAGACTTCGGACATGGACATCGCCCGGCAGGGCATCCAGTATCTGCAGCTCTGCTGCGTGCTCAGCCTCGGCCTCTTTACCCAGACCATGGGCGAGAAACTGCTAGCCGCCACCGGCCGCACCCATCTGAGCATGATAAGCCAGCTGGTGGGCGCTGTCGTGAACATCGTTCTCGACCCCATCTTCATCTTCGGCTACTGCGGCGAGGCCCTGTCCGGCACCACCGGCGCTGCCGCGGCCACCGTCATCGGCCAGTTCTGCGGCGCGGGCATGACGCTGTACTTCAACCTCAATAAGAACCCCGACATCCAGATCAGCTTCCGGGGCTTCCGGCCCAGCGCCAAGGCCATCGGCCGCATCTACACCGTCGGCCTGCCCAGCATCGCCATGCAGTGCGTGGGCAGCGTGATGACCTTCTTCATGAACCAGATCCTGATGGCCTTCTCGGCCACGGCTGTCGCCGTCTTCGGCGTCTACTTCAAGCTGCAGAGCTTCGTGTTCATGCCCATCTTCGGCATGAACAACGGCATGGTCCCCATCATCAGCTACAACTACGGCGCACGGAAGCCGGAGCGGGTCAAAAAGACCATCCGCCTCGCAGTCTTCTACGCCGAGTGCATCATGCTGGTGGGCTTCTGCATCTTCCAGTTCCTGCCGGATAAGCTGCTGGGCCTCTTCGCCGCCAGCGACGCCATGCTGGCCATCGGCGTCCCGGCGCTGCGCATCATCTGCCCCCACTTCCTGCTGGCGGGTGCCGGCATCGTGCTGAGCTCGGTGTTCCAGGCGCTGGGCAACGGCGTGTTCAGCCTGACCGTCTCCATCTGCCGTCAGCTGGTGGTGCTCATCCCCGCTGCATGGCTGCTGAGCCGCACCGGCGAGGTGAACATGGTCTGGTGGGCCTTCATCATCGCGGAGGTGGTCAGCCTTGCGCTGAGCCTCGTTTTCATGGCCCGCATCAACCGTACCGTCATCGTCCCGCTCTCCGAAAAGCAGGACGCGGCCGTATAACCTGAAAGGAACGTGAACTCTATGGCAAAAAAGCTGAAGTGGAACCTTATCCTCATGAGCCTGCTCTATCTGGCGCTGGGCATCTTCCTGCTGATGGTGCCCGGCACGGCCCTCAATGTGGTCTGCTACGCGCTGGGCGGCGTGGTGCTGGCCTGCGCGGCAGTGCAGCTGGTGCGGTATTTTGTCGTAGAGCGCGGCGTGTTCCAGAGCCAGCTCACTCTCATCTCGGGGCTGGTCTGTCTGGCGCTGGGCGCATTCCTCATCATCCGCAGCGATGTGGTGGTGCGGGTGCTGCCCATCGTGTTCGGCCTGTTCGTCATCTTTGACAGTCTGGGCCGCATCCAGAACGCCCTCGAGCTGCGCCGGTGCGAGTATTCGAGCTGGAAGATCTTTCTGCTGCTGGCCGTGCTCAGCGTCGTACTGGGCATCGTGATGGTGGTGGACCCCTTCGGCACCATGGAGACGCTGGTGATGGTCATCGGCCTCATCCTCATCCTGGAAGGCGCACTGAACCTGCTGAGCGCCCTGTACACCATGCTGGCCGTCCGGCGCTTTATAAAGCTGCATCCGGAGACCCAGTCCATGCTGGAAGCCATTACCGGCCAGGATCTGAACGGCGACGGCGTCATCGCCCCGGATGTCTCCCACGCAGATGTGGAGTCCACCGCTGTGGAGCTCGACTATGTGGATGAGAGCGCCGAAGTGGAGCAGGAAGAGGAATGACCTCTCCGTTATCGCTGCGCTTCTCGTAAAACATCGTAAGACTGACCTCTTTGCCAAAGGCTCCCCTCGGTAGGGGCAACAACGACGACCGCCGCCAGTGGCGGAAACAGGGAGTCGTTGTTGGGGCAGCGGCCAGCAAGACGCGCGCAATGCGCAGCGGATGCTGGGTGCCGCAACCCGGCCTTGTCGAGCGTTAGCGAGACTGAGAGGTTTTATCAATTCAACATAAAGGATAAAAAGAGTTATGGAAAAGTACGATCTCATCATCGTTGGTGCCGGCCCTGCCGGCATCTTCACCGCTGTGGAGCTGCTGCGCCGCGGCAGCAAGAAGCACATCCTGCTGGTGGAAAAAGGCAAGCCGGTGGAAAAGCGCCACTGCCCCAAGGCCGAGATCGGCCACTGCGTCAACTGCCGCCCCACCTGCGCCATCACCACCGGCTTCTCCGGTGCAGGCGCCTTCTCCGACGGCAAGCTGAGCCTCTCCTATGAGGTCGGCGGCGACCTGCCCAGCCTCATCGGCGAAGAGTTTGCACAGGAGCTCATCGACTACACCGACAAGATCTACCTCGAGTTCGGCGCTGACCCCCATGTGGAGGGCATCTACACCGGCGAGGACATCAAGGAGATCCGCAAGAACGCCATCCACGCCGGTCTGAAGCTGGTGGACTGCCCCATCCGCCACCTCGGCACCGAGAAGGCACAGCAGCTCTATCTCGCCATCCAGAACTATCTGGCTGACAACGGCGTGGAGATGCTCTTCTCCACCGAGTGCGAGAACATCATCCTCGAAGACGAGGAGTGCAAGGGCGTGCTGCTGCGTCAGGGCGACGGAGAGCCCCGCGCCGTCTACGGCGACACCGTGGTCATCGGCACCGGCCGCCGCGGCGCAGACTGGCTTGAGAAAATTTGTGCAGAGCACCATATCGCCCACAAGCCCGGCACCGTGGACATCGGTGTCCGCGTCGAGTGCCGAAACGAGGTCATGGAAAAGGTGAACAAGGTGCTGTATGAGTCCAAGCTCATCGGCTACCCGAAGCCCTGGAAGAACAAGGTCCGCACCTTCTGCCAGAACCCCGGCGGCTTCGTGGCACAGGAGAACTATGACAACGACCTGGCCGTGGTCAATGGCCACAGCTTCAAGGAGAAGAAGAGCGAGAACACCAACCTCGCCATCCTCGTCTCCCACAACTTCACCGAGCCCTTCAACCAGCCCATCGCCTACGCCCAGAAGGTGGGCGAGCTGACCAATATGCTGGGCGCAGGCCACATCATGGTGCAGCGCTACGGCGACATCCTCGACGGCAAGCGCACCTGGGCGAAGGAGCTGGCCCAGTCCAACGTCAAGCCCACCCTGAAGGACGCCGTGGCCGGCGACATCACCGCCGCCATGCCCTACCGCGCCATGACCAACATCATCGAGTTCATCAAAATGCTGGACATGGTCGTCCCCGGCTTCGCCGCCAACGAGACCCTGCTGTACAGCCCTGAGCTGAAGTTCTACTCCAACAAGGTCAAAATGGACTCGAACCTCGACACCAACATCAAGGGCCTGCACTGCCTCGGCGACTCTTCCGGCTGGACCCGCGGCCTGATGATGGCCTCCGTCATGGGCGTGCTGATGGGCCGCAAGCTGGCTGAGAAGGAAGGCTGCTGAAACGCCTTTCTGCACTAAGCTGCGCTGAATATTTGGTTCCCGATGCCTCTCCGCACTCCGCGGAGGGGCATTTTTTGCGCTTCCTGCGGCAAAACTGTGCAGGAATACAAAAATCGGCAGAAAAAGTCAATTTCCGTCAACCTTGAAAATTTATGGAAATTTGAATTGATTTTCTTCGTTAAAACTGCTACAATCTCAAATAGAACTCAAGAAGAAATTGTGTCTTGCGCATAATGCGAGGAGGGATCACTTATGTGCGAAGCCCCCGGAAGCGTAGTAACGCTGCTATGTTCCGGCATCCAGCTTTACAGCGCCGAGAGGCGCATTGCGGACTGCATCCTTGCAGATGTAAAGCGGGCGTCGATGTGTACGTCAGCAGAACTGGCCCGGCTGAGCTGTTCGTCCGAGGCCACCATCACCCGGCTGTGCCACAAACTGGGGTTCGAGAACTACCGCAAATTCCAGCTGGCGCTGGCACGGGACGCCATGGAGCAGCAGGAAGCCCAGCGTATGCGGGACGAAGGGCAGGACGAGCTGCATCAGGCACTTCTGAACATTCTGGCAAACCGCGAAGAGGAGCTGCGGGCTACCATTCAGGCCATTGATACCCGCCAGCTGCGGCAGATACTCTCTCTGCTGCGCAGCTGCGAGGTCATGGAGGTGGTCTCTGAGGGCGGCGGCCTGCCGGTGGCCTTCGATGCCTCCATCCGGTTCAGCCACCTGGGCAAGCGGTGCGTTTCCAGCGCAGTCCACGAGAAGAACCTTGCCTTTGCTCAGACGCTGACCCCCAAAGACATCCTCATCGTGCTCTCGGCCTCCGGGCAGAGCGCCAGACTGGAAGAGGTGTCCGCTGCCGCCAAAGGGCGGAATGTACCGGTGCTGGTCATCACCTGTGACAGCCACGGCCCGCTGGCCCAGCTGGCCGACTATGTGATGACGACTTCCAACCGCGAACAGCGGCTCATCGAGGGCAGCCATGCGGCATCGCTGCTCTCGCCGAATGTCCTTATCGAGGTGCTTTACTACCTGCTGCGGATGGAAGAGCTGTAACATGAAAAAACAGAGCCTCGGGTCATTGACCTGAGGCTCTGTGCTTGTTTTTGGGGGTTATTGGGCGGTCATTGGGGTATCCGGAACATACCCACCATGCACTTCTTGCCGTTGATGGTGCCCTCGATGACGCAGACTCCAATATCGTTCGGCCATTTCTCCGGTTTCTGTGTCCACTTCCACCCGCAAATCTCACTCTGAGACTCATCCATCACCAACGTCGTAGCGACCAAAGCCGTCTTACCCTGATTGAAGAGGTCAGTCCGGTACGTCTCTTCGGTGGAAGTACAGCTGACACTGTAGGTATAGCCTTCCTTCAGCGTGACGCTACTCATCCACCCTTTTCGAGTATCTTCGTCCGCATCCTCGATAATAGCCGAGAATGCCTCTCGAAGCGCCATGCCGTTATATTCACTCTTGCCAATCTGAGAGTTCACATAAGCCAGTACAGCCTGTGCCGCCGACTCCATAGACTGTTCCTCTTCTGCTTGGTAGCCATTCGTCTTATAGTAGTCGATGATATAATCCGTGACATTATCCTTCGTCAGCGGCCCCGCACTACCGGAACAGGCCGTCAGGACGGACAGTGCCAGCACAACGGCCAGCAGAACAGCAGCCAGCTTTTTTGCCATTTTCATTGTAATTCCTCCAATTTTTCAGGTTTCCCTGTTTTTCCATATTTTACCCCCCCAGCGGGTTTTGTCAATAAAAGAAACCGTTTTGACGCAAGAAAGCGCAAAAAAGCCGGACACTCTCGTGTCCGGCTTTTGGTTCAGCTTATTCTTCAAATTCCAAATCACTGGGCAATATCAAATCCAGCTCCGCCGCAGGCTCTGCCACGAGGCGGCGGCTCTGGTTGAAGATGGCCTTTTCCAGCGTGTTGCGGGCGAGACGTCCGTTGCCCGCCGTGCGGGCATCCTCTGCCTGGCGGCGCTCGTAGTAGCCCCGCAGCGGTTCCGTGCAGCTCTCGACCAGCCTGTAGCCCTTGCCCCTCGCCAGCACATTCGTGATGTCCAGCAGCTCATCGGCGGTGTAGTCCGGGAACTCTATCTTGTTCGGAAAGCGGCTGGCAAGGCCGCTGTTGGCGGTCAGGAACGTCTCCATCTCCCCGGTGTAGCCCGCAAGGATGACCACCAGCTCGTCGCGGTGGTCTTCCATCCCCTTCACCAGCGTGTCGATGGCCTCGAGGCCGAAGCTGTCCTGCTCGCCCCGGTAGAGGCTGTAGGCCTCGTCGATGAAAAGGACGCCGCCCAGCGCGCTCTGGATGACGCTGTTGGTCAGGGGGGCGGTGTGGCCGGTGTAGCGGCCCACGAGGTCTCCCCGGCTCACCTCCACCAGCTGCCCGCCCTTGAGGGCGCCGATGGCCTTGAGGTACTTTGCCACGAGCCGGGCGATGGTGGTCTTGCCGGTGCCGGGGTTGCCGGTGAAGATCATGTGCATCGAGAGGCTGGCGGTCTTGAGGCCCGCCGCCGCACGGCGCTGCTGCACCTGAATGTTATCGGCAAGACCGAAGACGTATTCCTTCACTGGTGCAAGACCCACGAGGTCGTTCAGCTCTTTCCTGATCTCTTCCACTGCGCCGGTATAGGCGGCGGGCAGCAGGTCGAAGAGCTTCTGGGGTCCGGCGCCGTTGAGGGCAAAGTCGAGGCCGTCCTCCCGGGCAGTCAGTGTAATCGTTCCGGTAAGCGTGGCATCTGTTTGCAGACAGTATTCGCTCAGAGCGCGGAATATCTTATCGCAGCAGGCCGAAAGCCCCGCCGCACCCTGCTTCGGGCTGCACTGGGCCGCCACATAGTCCCGCACATCCGCGCCCGCCGACAGGGTCAGGCCGAGGCGGGTCTTCACTTTTGCGGCCAGCGCGTTGAGCTGCTGGGCTGCCAGCGCGGCGAGGGCTTCCCGCGCAAAGGCGCTGGTCTCACAGACATCGCCCAGCGCCGAGACGAAGGCCGCACCGAACTTGTCAGCCAGCGCCTCCCGGCCCTTCTGGGAGAAGAAGACGAGGTACTTGCCGCAGGGGGTGATGCGGCTCACAGCCCCGGGGGCAAGCGCCGTTCCGGCGTCCACGAGGATGCCCTCCTTGTTGACAAGATACCGGCTGGACAGGGGCGCACTGCCCTTGACGGCCAGGTCTGCCAGCGTCTTCAAAAAGCCCGGGTAGCAGCTCTCGTAGTGCTCAAAGACCAGGATCTCGCCCGGCGCATGGAGGGCGGCGTACAGATCCTGCAAAAAGAGCTTTTCAGCCCCCGAGTTGGGGTAAAGCGCCAGATCCATAACGGCCAGCTTATCGCTCTGCAAAAGACCCCGGGCGGCCATGCAGCGGGCCGTCTCCGTCAGAGCGAAATGCCGCCCCGTGCCGGGCGCACCGCAGAGCAGGATGACGTTCCGGGCCGTGGGGGCCTCCGTCCCCAGCACGAAAGGCCGGCGCATGGCCCGCACGACGCCGTCCACGAAGGCGTCCTGCCCCAGCACTGTCTTTTTCACCTCAGCGGCCAACCCTTCGAAGCTGCCCAGATGCTCCTGTTTGACTTCGGTGGTTCCTTTGGCCAGCAGGCCGTCGGCCTCCATATCCTCAAGCATCTTCCGGCTCTGGGCCAGCGCCTCCTGTGTGGTGTCTCTGCGCAGCTCGGCGTTCTGTTTTTTCAGCATTTCGTCCAGCTTTTTCTGCTGCTCGAGCAGGGCTGCGTTCATATCGGGCAGTCCGGACTTTTCCGGCGGCGTTTTCTGCGTATCAAAGCGCAGTTTTCCTCCCGGGCCGAACACTCCGTTCATCAAGTTCTCCCAATCGTCGGTGTATGCCATCTGCCTGCCTCCGTCCTGCGTTTTTTCCAGTATAGTGTACTTTGCCCCCTTTTGCAAGAAAAGTCTTGAAAATCCACGGGCAGGCGGGTACACTAATTTTATATTGATTTGATATGCGAAGGGAATGGAACGAAATGAAAACGCCCGCAGAGTGGAAAACGCTGTTCGAGAGCAGCGCCTTTGCACGGCAGACAAACTACAGCGGCCCTCTGGGGCCGGAATATAACCCCTCCGGCACCCGGCTCCGGCTCTGGGCGCCCACGGCGCAGAAGGTATCAGTCAACCTCTACCGCCGGGGCGACGGCGGGGCCTGCATGGGGACCCTGCCGCTGGAACAGCACGGGCAGGGCGTCTGGTCAGTCTATCTGCCCGGCGACCAGCACGGACATTACTATACCTTTACCGTCGAGGTGGACGGCACAGCATACGAGACGGGCGACCCCTACGCCCGGACGGCAGGCGTCAACGGCCTGCGGAGCATGATCTTAGACGCGCCCCGCATCGACCCGCCCGACTGGAACCACGACCACCGGGTCATCGTCCCGGCCTCCCGCCGGACGGTGTGGGAGGTCAGCGTCCGTGACTTCTCGCAAGACCCGGCCTGCGGCGTTCGGAATGCATGGCGGGGCAAATTCATGGCCTTTACCCAGAAGGGGACCACCCTTTCTTCCGCCGGCACCTTCCCCACCTGCCTCGACTACCTCAAGCGGCTGGGAGTGGGCTATGTGCAGCTGATGCCCATCTTCGACTTCGGCAGTGTGGACGAGAGCCGCCCCCTCACCCGGCAGTACAACTGGGGCTACGACCCCACCAACTACAACGTCCCCGAGGGCAGCTACTCCACCGACCCCACGAAAGGCGAAGTCCGGGTGCGGGAGTGCAAGGAGATGATAGCCGCCCTCCACGCGGCGGGCATCGGCGTCATCATGGACGTGGTGTACAATCATATGTACCGCAGCGAGAACCCGCTGAACAGCACGGTGCCTTATTATTTTTTCCGGCAGAACCCGGACGGCAGCTTCTCCAACGGCAGCGGCTGCGGCAACGAGTTTGCCAGCGAGCGGCCCATGGCCCGGAAATACCTCATCGACTCGGTGCTCTACTGGGCGCAGGAATATCACATCGACGGCTTCCGCTTCGACCTCATGGGCCTCTATGACGTGGACACCATGAACGAACTGCGGGCCGCGCTGGACGCTCTGCCGGGCGGCAGAAGCATCCTGATGTACGGTGAGCCGTGGCAGGGCGGCGGGAGCCAGCTCCACCGGTACGAGGCCAACAAGGCGAACCTCGCCATGCTGTCCGAGCGCATCGGCGTCTTCTGCGACAACACCCGCGACGTCATCAAGGGAGGCTGTTTTGACGCCCGGGAGCCGGGTTACGTCGAGGGCAAACCGGGCAGCTTCTGGGACATCGGCGGGGCCGTGGCCGCGTGGTGCCGCAGCGACAAACTGCCCGCTCATTCGCCCTCCCAGATCGTCAGCTATGTCTCTGCCCACGACAATTTCACTCTCTGGGACAAGCTGATGCTCGTCCGGTACGCCCGTCCCGAGTACACTGCCGCCGACTCGGCGGCGCTGGCCCAGAACCGGCTGGCGGCGGGCATCTATCTCACCTGCATGGGGATGCCCTTCATGCAGGCCGGCGAGGAGTTCGCCCGCACCAAAAAAGGTCAGGGCAACAGCTTCCGCTCTTCGCCCTCCCTCAACCGTCTGGACTGGAAGCGGGCCGCGCAGTTCCACGGACTGGTGGACTATTACCGGGGTCTGCTGGGCCTGCGGGCACAGTTCCCCCGCCTGAGCGCCCCGGACACGGCCAGCCCGGCGGCTATCAAGTTTTTCTCGCTGGAACAGCCCCTCGTGGGCTGGACTTTGCCTGCCGCACCCGGCGACGGCGCGGCATGGCGGGCGCTCTGCGTCTTTTACAATCCCACGGAAGAAGAAAAGCGGGTCCACCTGCCCGACGGCCAGTGGAAATTGCTGAGCGACGGCGTATCGTCTGCGCTCTGGAAAGGCCCCAGCCGGGTCTGTGGCGGCGAAGTGACACTTCTCCCGTGCAGCGCTACCATTTTCGGCCAGATATAATAAAAAAAGCGGCCCGCCGCTTTGTGCGGCGAGCCGCCCAACAAGAAGAAAGGAACTTCTGGGGGATGTCTTAACTTTTAGCCCTGCGGGTCCTGCTGAGGTGCAGACTCGGCAGACTTCTCCTGACGGGATGCGCCGTTGGTGCCATTGCCGCTGTTGGAGGCGTTCTTTTCGCCCAGCGTCAGGCTGACGGTCTGCATCTGGCCGTCGCGGGCGATGGTGATGGACAGGGTGTCCCCGGCGGAGTGCTCCTGCATCAGGGTTCCGAGGTCGGTCTTCTGGGCTACCTCAGTGTTGTCGATGCTGACGATGCGGTCGCCGGCCTTGAGGCCAGCCTTATCGGCTGGGCCGCCGGATACGACGTCCACGACGTAGATGCCGTAGGCGTTGACGCCCAGCTGTGCCGCCGTCTGTGCGTCGGTGACAGCCAGATAGGTGATGCCCATGTAGGGACGGCCCGTGACGTAGCCGTTCTCCAGCAGGTCCTGCGCCACCTTGATGGCGTCGTTGATGGGGATGGCGAAGCCCAGACCCTCAGCGTCAGAGCTGGAAGACTTTGCGTTGACGATGCCGATCAGCTCGCCGTTCATGTTGAACAGGCCGCCGCCGGAGTTGCCGGGGCTGACAGAAGCATCCATCTGAATGAGGGACATGGTGTTGACAGAGCTGGAGCTCTGGATGGAGACACTGCGGTTCAGGGCGCTGACGATGCCGCTGGTGACGGTGCCGCCCAGCTCACCCAGCGGGTTGCCCACGGCCAGCACGTTGTCGCCCACGGCCAGCTTGTCGCTGTCGCCCACGATGGCGGGGGTCAGGCCGTCGGCATCGACCTTGATGACGGCGATGTCGCTGGTGGAATCCTCGCCCACGACGGTGGCGGTGTAGTCCTTGTCGCCGATGGTGACGGTAATGTTGGACGCGCCGCTCACGACGTGGTCACAGGTGAGGATGTAGCCATCCGAGCTGATGATGACGCCGCTGCCGGCGCCGCTCTCCACCTGGCTCTGGCCGTACCAGGACCACTGGGAGTAGACCACCTGCTCGGTGGTGATGACCACGACGCTGGGGCTGACGGTCTTGGCCACCTGTGCGGTGTTCATGCCGCTGGAAACAGTCGTCCCTTCGGCGGCGCTCTCAGAGTCTGCCGAAGAGCTGTCGGACCGCTCCACCTGCTGGATGATGACCTTGTTATTGCCGCCGAAGCGTGCGCCCACAAAGCCGCCCATAAAGCCCATGGCTGCGGCCAGCACCAGAGCGACGATGCTCTTTACAGCCTTGCCTGCATTCTTCTTAGGCTTCTTCGGCGCGGCAGGGGCTGTGTTCTGCGGGCCTGCGGGGGGCGGCGTTGCGCCGCCGGAAGGCTGGGTGCTCTCGCTGAAGGTAGAAGCAGTGTTTGCGGTGTTCATGCCGCTGGACCCCACATTGGGGTAGCCGGTATCACCGGCAGGATTATTGGAAGAGGAATAGTCATATTCCCATTTGTTTTCATCCATCGTGATTACTTCCTTTCTAAGGGATATGGTCGGGGGAAGAGCTTTTCCGCTCCTCTCTGGCACGGTTTTATTCTATCTGCTAATTGTGAAAATCAATCGTTTCCCCAGTGAAGAATGTGTGAAATCAGAAGTTGTTTCCATAGCCAGAGTGCGCCGGATAAACGAGATTTTTTGCCCGCAGGCAAGGCGATTTTCTGCAGCAATCCTGACGGATTGCAAGGGAAAGCAACGCAGAATGCGGTCAAAAAAGCCGTTCAGACGGTGTGCAATGGTTATGGAAACAGCTTCCAAGTCCTAAGGAGTTTCTATGAAAATCAGCGCCACTCAAACGGGCTTTGCCCTTTATAAAGAGGCCGACGTCATCGGCCAGTGCGACGTCACGCCCACCCCAAAAGGCGCGGACATCACGGCCCTGTCCGTCCTGTCCCAGTGGCGGCGGAAAGGCTACGGCTCCTACCTGTTAAAAGAGATATTGCGCCGGTTCGGCGGTTATGACCGGGAGGCTGCGACGGTGTTCACCGCGCCCCTGCCCGCCGACGAGGGCGAAGGGCTGTTCTGGCAGAAATTCGGCTTTGCGCCTGAGGATGGGCGGCTCGTCCGCCGCCGCACCCCCGATCTGACGGCGGTGCGCTTCGTGCAGGACTATCTTGCCGCCCATCTCCTCCACCCAAAGCTCTGCATCGACGCCACCTGCGGCAACGGCGGCGACACGGCGTTCCTCTGCCGCCTTGTCGGCCCGGAAGGCCGGGTGCTGGGCTTCGACATCCAGTCCGAGGCCATCACTTCCACCCGCGCCCGGCTCGAAAAGCAGGGCCTTACGGCAGAGCTTATCTGCGACAGTCACGCAAACCTCTTACAGTATGTCCGGCCCGGCACGGCGGACATCGTGATGTTCAACTTCGGCTGGCTGCCCGGGGCCGACCACAGCGTCTTCTCCACAGCAGACAGCAGCATCCCTGCGCTGGAAGCCGCCCTCGCGGCGCTGCGCACCGGCGGCGTGCTCAGCGCCATCCTCTACAGCGGGCGCGTCATCGGCACGGACGAAAAGCAGAGCATCCTCGGCTGGCTGCGGGCTCTCCCGCTGGAAAAATATACCGTACTGGTGTGCGATTTTGCCAACTGGGCCGACACCGCGCCCCTGCCCTGCCTTGTTCTGAAAAAATAGCAAAAACTCTTGCATCCATGTGGATTTTCTGTTAAAATAAGCGTTGTATGTAATTTTATAGGAGAGTTTCCCATGTAAACAGACCCTATTGTTTGCTGATACATCCACCCGGCCCTTCGCGGGGCCGCATCTCAGGAGAACGAAACTTTTATGACAAATCGTGAAGAAATCGAGCGCCGCCGGACGTTTGCTATCATCAGCCACCCCGACGCCGGCAAAACGACGCTGACCGAAAAGCTGCTGCTGT
>ERZ837380.4177-NODE-4177-length-12486-cov-4.396911_pt1 | contig 12486 bp, 9 predicted proteins | sample MGYA00519685_ERZ837380 | MGnify/ENA primary metagenome ERZ837380 (study PRJEB31850, sample SAMEA3708817) | human gut metagenome | biome: human gut; feature: human-associated habitat; material: faeces | place: China | collected 2014 ...
TGGCTTTCATCTTTTAGTTTTAGGATTGAAATTCTGTAATATATAACATTATAAATTTAAATATATATCATTATAAATTTATATTCATAATATTAAAATTCACAAAAGTATAAACCTGCAAGACTATAGCCTTGCAGGTTATTTTTTTACTTTGCATTGATTATTTTTTAGTTTTTGTACACCAACCGGATAAAATATGTAATTCACTATTTGAAGAATATTTACCTGATATATTAAACTTTTCTGTTGCTTTGCTAACATACTTTTCTATATCAGTTTTTTCTCCAACCACCCATAGTTTACCGCCGGTATTTCTCTTATCAATAACTTTTAAATCATTAGATTCAAAATATTTTTTAACTTCACTACTGTCATAATCTACAGAAGATTTCTTTGTTTCAAAGGCTTCTTCTTTTATTTTTTTATTTTCAGAAGTTTCTAATTGATTTTTCCTTTCCTTTTCTCTCTCCCTTTCTCTTTCCTGTTCTATATAGGTACTAACATCAATTTCAGCATCATAAATAGTCAATTCATCCAAAGCTCTGGTATATGCGATATATTTTTCATTTTCAGTCATTGAACCTGAAATGGCAATAACCGACTTAAACTCAAGACCCTTTGCATCTGCTATGCTAACAATATTCCATTTTGTTTTGTGAATATCTCTTTCCTTAAAAGTATCAAACAATTTGTTAGCATACATAGGAAATTCATCTAATAGCCATTCTTTTTCATATTTATTCTTTACTATGATTGCACCTAAGCCAATTTTGCTATCTGATGATAAAGTTTCAATAATAGTAGATTTTAATTTTGAAAAATCATTTATTTCATGTACACCACTACCGTTAGTATTAATAATCTCCATTTGCATACCAAATCTTTGATTACAATAATTTGCAATTTGGGATGAATTTCTATAATTTTCATATAGATATTTGATTTCGAAGTCACAAATATCATCTAATTCAGCCCAATTGTTAATGCCTTTAGTATTTTCAACATGTTGTCTTTCATCACCATAAAGATTAAATATAGCTTTATTTTCATTAACAAGTTTCAGCAAACGAAATTCTTCAACTGCAAAATTCTGAGCTTCATCAATAGCAATTAATTTTTCTTTTTTATATTTACCTACTCCATGATAGTTATAAACTATCTGTAAGCATAAGTAATATGTAAATGACAAAGAATAAATTTTCTTTTTAAGAGTTGGTAACGACATTTTCTCAATAATATAATTATAAGCATAAGTTATAACATTCTTGTTAAAATCTCTTATATGGTCATAATAGCTACTTAACAATGTGTAATCTTCCAAAGATAAAAAGTTATTATGATTTTGCTCAAGTTTATCAAACTCGTTTTTACAATCTAAAACTTGTTTTTCATTTTTACTCATTGTTATTGAATCATCTTGTCTTTTAGGTTTAAAAGAATTGAAAATTCTTGATATAAAAGATTTCTTTTCATCAACATTGTTTTCTACACCATAATTGGTATCAAACTGTTCAAAAATTTCAGCAATTTCCTTTTTTATGTTAATGATTCTATCATATATCTTTGTAATATCATTAGTGTCCTTTTCTTGAAGTGTATTTCCACTAATATTTTTTATTGTTGAATATATTCCAAACAATTGATTGTAATAACTTTTTAGGGAATTATTATTTTTAAAAATTAATTTTTGAACGAAAGCAATTCTATTGTTATTAATTTTTTCAAATGTATCACTATCTGAAATATTGGAATTATCCATATTATCAATATCTAAAATATCACAATAATGATAAAGTGGAAATTGATCATAATCAGTTTCCTTTTCCAAGTAATCTACAATATCATCGACACATTTTTTAGAATAGACATAATCTTCACATTCTTCAGTAATTAATGTAACGTTTTTTGGTTTAACAAAAAGTTTACTTGATTCAACACCATATTTTTCAAGGCAATATAGATAATAAGAGTCCATTGTACCTATTTCTATATTTGTGATTTCCAAATCATTTCTCATATTATCAGATAATTCTATATATTTTTCTGAAGGAGTAACAATATATATGTCTGATTCATTTGCTTTACTATTAGAGTCCGTTAATAAAAATGGAAGTCTATGAAATAAAACCATAGATTTTCCGGAACCGGCACAACCCTGAACAATGATGTTTTTACTAAAAGGTAGTTTTATTATTTCCCCTTGCTTTTCTTGAATAGTAAAAACAATATTTCTAAATTCAAAATCATTTCTTCTTTCTACCAATTCTTTAAGAAAAGGATCACATATATAAACTTCATCATTATCCGGGTCACTATTTTCCAACAAAATCAACTTTTCGTTTATATAATTAGAAGACAAAACATTAGCATTACCTAAATTGCTAAGAGTATTTTCATCAAATATAACAGGAAAATTATTTGTTACATTTTTTACTTCATCATTTGAAATATCAATTGTATCATCAAACATCAACTTGAAATTTGTCATTACTGAACCAAGTGATGTTTTTCTTTCAAAATTCCATTCTTGCAATTTTCTATTAGTAACATAGTCTTTAACCCACTCATCCGTCCAAGAATAGATAATCTTTTTTCCCTTTGAATTACTATAGTTATGTAATCCTATTTTTAGTTCTTTTACTACGGGAGACTTATTATCATAACTTGCTTCCACCACCAGCCTACATTGATACAAGTTACTTCTTGCATATTCCCAAGTATTTTCCTTATCTTCCTTCTTTTTTACTATACGTCCAATTTCTCTGTTTGCATCTAAATCATTTATAAAATGATTTAGAATTACTTGTTCTTCTTTAACTAAACCTTGAATATCATCATTAAAATTCATATTTTCACCTAAATATACAAACTTATATATTTAAAAAGTTTGCCAGTATTCTAGCAACATATTTTCCTTTTACTCTAAAGCATGGATAATAATCAACATCAATAGCAACGTTTTTTAACATTATCTCATCATCAAATAATGGTTGTCCAAACCAAACAATTTCTTTGTCTATAATTGTTATAGGAAAACCACTACTATTGAATTTACAGTACTTATCTATGCCTTCAAAAGGAAGAGTTACATCATAATCTTTTTGTAATCGTAAGTCTATTTTATCAAACTTTTCTCTAAGAATATTTGTGAATGCTTCTAAATATTCATCTTCATCTTCTACTTCACCGGGAAAATCGATAGATATAGATTTTTTTGCATTTTTTAAATCTTTTAAATATTTACTAAATGAATTTTCTCTATTATCAACATAAATCAATTCATTAGGATTAACACTCTTAATTGTATTCATTAGAGAATTCCCATACATAACATTTTTATCTATTTGGGCTTGTTTTAAAGCCTTATAGAATAATAATTGTTTTGATAGTTTTTTATACTTCAAGAAGTTAGAATTTGCCACTATTATAAATTTTCCTTTGGCTCTTGTCATAGCAACATTAAACAATCTATTTGCATTGTCATTCTCATTGGAAGTGGTAATTAACGTACTTATGTACTTCACACCAAAAGAATCTACAACATCGTATATAATTATCGGACATTCTGAACCTTGGAATTGATGAACGGTTGCACATTTAATATTTTTGTATTTATCATCCTTCTCAGATAAAGTTCTTAATAATGACACAATCAATCTACATTGAGCATTAAAAGGAGTAATAATACCTACTTTATATTCAGAAATATACTTTTCTGCAATTTTTATACTGATTAATGCAGATAAAAGATTAATTCTTGATGAACCATTAATCTTATCTTTACATAAAGAATATAATGATTTTAAATCAACCAAACAAATTGCTTTATTTTGGAAAGGAGACTTTTTAGAGATTTCTTCGCACAAAAGTTTAGTATCCCCATTAGTTTCAAGAAGATTGTTGTACATATTAATTTTGACAAAATCAGCTATATCTTCATGCATTCTGTATTGCTCATAAAGCATTACAAGCCACTTATGACCACAATTATCTGATACTGCCGCTTTTATTTTAGTAAACTCAAAAATATCTTGCATTAGTTTTTGATCTTTACTTACAGAAATTGCAGGCAATTGACGAAAATCACCAAGACAAATAAAATGTTGCTTGGCTAACGATGCTGTGAACACTACTTGAGGTACATATGCCATACTAGCTTCATCAAAAATAACTACATCAAATCTTTGGTCATATATAATTCTATCAACTACGGCTTTTGTTACAGTTGTCGCAACAAACAATGCTTCATTAACAAGTTTTGTTTCACTATCCGATAATTTATTTCTTATTGATTTTAACTTTTTCTTGAGAAAATCTCTTTCAGAATCAGAGAATTTAGCCTTTTTAATTTCTTTATTAAGCTTGTCATACTCTTTCTTTAAATCGGAATTTTCCACTAAAACGTAGTTATATGAATAAATATCACTTTCTTGAATAAGCTCAGATTTCGGATTACCGTATCTAATAACTTTTCCGCTATAGTTATCATCCATCCTTTTAACAACTCTTAATACAGCTTCATCAACAGAAACATTACTATATGAAACCATTAATACTCTTTTATTTTTAGATATAAAATCATAAGCAATTTCAGACAAAGTTTTAGTTTTTCCTGTACCGGGAGGTCCCCAAATAAAAGTAATTTCTTCACTTGTAGCCTGTAAGAAAGCCATATTTTGTCCTTTTTGAATAGTTCTATTTTTCTGTACACAGGAATTACCATTACAAATAAGTTTATATGCTATATCATTTTTATTTAATCTTAATTCTGACATTCTATCAATCAATTTATCAAGCAAATAACTTTGATCCATTGTAAAGTCAATCTTGCTAATCTTTTTGCCAATGAATTTATTAAGTTTAATCTTTATCTGATAATCATTGTAGTCAGTAATTTTGCCATTAATTTTTTCACCTTGATAGTAAACATTAATGCTTATATCGTCAGAAATAATTATTTCCGTATCAACATCAAAAAGATATGTATTATGTTTTTGGGATATTAATTCGCCATCAACAGCACTATATCTTTTTCCTCCATCAGTTCGTAATTTATGAATTTCATTATTCAAAGAACCGGAATATGTAGTGAAAAACTCTGATATCTTTTCTTCATTAGCACTTTCGTTTAGTTGTTCATTAATAGACTCATCTTCAATTCTAAATCCCTTTTGAAAAATACCGGGATAAGCGTATCGCTTAGTTACTCCGTAAAAATTAATTTCAATAACGCCATCACCAATACCGACTATTCTTCCTTTTTCATCCTTAGTATTTCTAATTTCAGATCCTATCAAAATATTTGAATCTATCATTATAAATCAACTCCTGCTTATATACAACTATACCGGTAAATGTAAAATAATATAGTATATTATACTATAATTTATATAATATTTCAACAATTTTCATCATTATTCTTCAATATTTTAGTTAACTGTACCAAATATGGGACTTTGGTTTTTATTTATAAGATAATTCTTATTTTTTTAGGCAGACAATTATCGACATAAAAATTATATCAATCTGAAAATAATCGTATGACTGATAACCTACGGACTTTGAGAAGCCAATATGATAATGTTTATATCGTAAATCTTTTTTCTGCATATAGCAAAGAATATAACCGCCGTATGTATCTTTGCTTTGTTCCTTCACTTGTACGATAATTTTAGGTCAGTTTTAGAACAAGCTTCATTGACAGAAAGTATAACATTAGATATAATATTTTATTAGAAACATTGCTATATCTAAGAGGTAGCATTATACAGAAGCTTATAAAACAGATAAGAACATATTTGAAGCAGTAGAAGAATATCTACTTGATGAAGTTGCCGCCTATGCAGGTGAAATGCTTACAAGAAAAGGAAAAATATTCTCTGATGATATGTTATACTGGATAGGCTATATCTACCGTTATTAGCATCATTATAACGGTGAGGACAGTGCAAAGATTTATAAACAAGCCCCTGCATTGACGATGAAACGCAACTATATGAATTTTCACACAATGGATCCCATTCTTGCTATTGAGGATTTAAAGGAAATCCATAATCAGAAACGATAAACAGTTACTACTATGAAGGATATACAACCTTTAAGGCTGAAAAATTATGATAACGAAATGAGGTACAAATATGTCCGACAAAAATTGGCAATTTGAACTTGAAGAATATATAAAACAAGGCGAACCCAACAAAGCCGAAAAAAGCGAAGCTTGGCAAACGGCTATCGGCTTACAAGCTGTTGACGGACTGAATACTTCTGACTATTTGTTAGGCACCGCCAAAGAACATATTGAAGGTAAAATCACAATTGATGAAGCACAAAAGCGTATTCACAGTTATTATGAACATCGTTCTATACGCACAGAGGCAGAAAACGAAACCAAAGAAGCAGATATTGTTTCAGCAAGAATAGCAAAACTGTTGGGCGAAAAAGCGTTTCAGTTCTCCCCTGCTGAGTGGATTTCAATTCATCGCAGATTATTTCAAGGTGTATTCAGTCACGCAGGTAAAATTAGACAATATAACATCACAAAAAAAGAGTGGGTACTGAACGGTGATACTGTCATCTATGCAGATTGGAACAGTATTAAGGAAACTTTGGATTACGATTTTTCCACCGAAAAACAGTTTTCTTACGAAGACTTGTCCGTAGATGAAGCTGTAAAACATTTGGCAAAATTTGCTTCCGATATTTGGCAAATTCACCCATTCAGCGAAGGAAACACCCGTGCAACTGCTGTATTTATGATAAAATATATGAAAACATTTGGATTTAGCGTAAACAATGATGCATTTGAAAAAAATTCTTGGTATTTTCGAAATGCTTTGGTTCGTGCAAATTACAACAACTTGCAAAAAGGCATTCATTCCACGACTAAGTTTTTGGAAATGTTCTTTTCAAATCTTTTGTTAGATACCAATTATGAATTAAAGAACAGATATATGCACATTGATTTTGAGGATAAAAGCAATTCCCAAAGTGTCAATTCTAAAGTTTCAAAGTCTCAATTTGACACTTTGGAATGTACTTTAGATGAACTTGCAGTTTTAGAATTGATTGCAAAAAATCCGAATGTCAAACAACAAGAACTTGCAAAAACAACCGGAAAGTCTCTCAGTACCGTAAAGCGAATAATGAAGTCCTTACAGGATAAAAATTATATTCGCAGAGAAAGTGGCAAGAGATACGGCAAGTGGGAAGTATTGGTTTGAATTTAAATAATTGAAATCTTATTATCCCATATATTTTTATTGCTCCAATTAAAATATTATTTAGGCAGACAATTACTAACATAAAGAATTTTATTATTCGAAAATAAGCGTGTGAAATTTCGCTATGAGGCACGCCCCACTTTTTATTACCTTTTCTAAAAGCTTTCAAGTCAAAAAATGAAGCGTGCCTCATACCGTCCTTCCCCACGCTTATTTTTTGGCTTTTATCTTTTAGTTTCAGGCTTTCAATCCTGAAACTTTTTTAATTAATGTTTTATCTATTCATTCCTTTATTAAACATATAATATACATTTCTTATTGACCATATATATTTCTCTTTTTGATTAAATACATAAGCAAATTGCAGAATTACATAAAAACAAGTGTATAATATATACTTGCATATGACCGGACTAGTTCCGTTTCAAGAACACGGAACATAGGAACATAGAACCCCATAGGCTTAATTGCCTATGGGGTAATTTTTATGTAAATCTCAAGAAAATCAAACAAATACTATAGTAGTGAATAATGATAATAATATTCTTATTATCTTCGTTATTTAAGCAGCTATATAAACAATATTAAAATTATTAAAAGGAGAGATTTTTATGGCAGCAAATGTAGAAACAATGTTTTATGTAAGAGAAAAACCTTGGCATGGACTTGGTACAAAGGTAATGGAAGCACCTACTTCTAAAGATGCCTTAATATTAGCAGGTCTTGATTGAAAAGTTCAGCAAAAGCCTATTTTCACTGAATCTAATCAACTTATTCCCGGTTACAAAGCTAATGTCAGAGATATTGACAACAAGGCTTTAGGTGTAGTAAGTGACAAATACAAGGTAATTCAAAATGATGAAGCCTTTGCATTTACTGATGCATTGCTTGGTGAAGGTGTCAGATATGAAACTGCCGGTTCACTTAAAGGTGGCAAAACTGTTTGGATGTTAGCAAGGCTACCTCAAGAATATATTATCGGTGGAGAACAAATTTGTCCTTACCTTGTATTTAGCAATACCCATGACGGTTCAGGTGCAGTTAAGGTTGCAATGACACCTATTAGAGTTGTTTGCAGTAATACTCTCAACCTATGTTTAAGTTCCGCAAAAAGAAGTTGGTCTATGATCCATACAGGAGATATTAACCTAAAACTTGAAGAAGCAAAGAACACATTGTTCCTTGCACAAAGTTATATGAACGAACTTGGCAAAGAGTTTGATTCATTAAGCAAGATAAAACTTTCTGACAAAGAGGTTGAAGAGTATATTGAAATGCTTATTCCTATGAAGGACAACCCTACCCCACTTCAAGAAAAGAATATTCAAAAACTTCGTAATGATTTAAGGTCTCGTTATTATAATGCACCTGACCTTAAAGGTGTAAGCAAAAACGCTTATCGTTTCATTAATGCAGTATCTGACTTTGCTACACATGCATCACCACTTAGAAAGAATATTAACTATCAGGAAAACATTTTTGCAAAAACAATGAATGGTAATCCTATGATTGATAAGGCTTACAAAATGTTTTGCACAGCATAAAGGAGGAATAATATATGAGCTTTACAAAGATACCTACAAAAAATTTAAGTCACAACGAATGGCTTAGATTAAGAAAAACAGGAATAGGTGGCTCTGATGTTGGAGCCATTTGTGGTGTTAATAAGTACAGTAGTCCTGTTAAAATTTATCAGGACAAAACTACTGATACTATCACCGAAATTAACAATGAAGCAACAAGAATCGGACATGACCTTGAAGATTATTGTGCCAGAAGATTTATGGAAGAAACAGGACTAAAAGTTAGAAAGTCTAACTTTATGTATCGTTCAACTGAACACCCCTTTATGTTAGCTGATGTTGATAGATTAGTAATAGGTGAAGATGCAGGTCTTGAATGTAAAACAACAAACATTCTCAATGCATCACAATGGAAGAATGGACAAATTCCTATTTCCTATGTTATGCAATGCTATCACTATATGTATTGTACAGGTAGAAAGACTTGGTACATTGCATGTGTAATTCTCGGTAAAGAATTTGTATATAGAAAGCTATCATGGAATGATGATATTATCAACAATATTGTTTCTATTGAGTATGACTTTTGGCAAAACAATGTGCTAAAAGGCATTATGCCTGAACCTGATGGTTCATCTTCAAGCGACAACATAATATCATCAATGTTTCCTATTGCTGAAAACAAAGATGTTATTAAGCTGACAGGCTTTGATGAAAAACTATCTAAAAGGGATTCTCTGATTAGTGAGATTTCTCAATTAGAAAAGGAAAAGAAGAAGATTGAACAGGAAATACAGATTAAAATGGAAGATTCTGAATTTGCTGAAAACGATACCCATAGGATTAAGTGGAGCAATGTTGAAACCGTAAGGCTGGACACTCAAAGGTTACACAAAGAATTGCCTAATATTTACAATCAGTTTCTTAAGAAAACTGTTTCAAGGCGATTTCAAATTAAAGCAGTATAAAGGTTAATAATATGAAAAATGTAGATTACAATGAACTTTTGTATGAAAAGGTATCACAAGAACTTAAAGACTTTATTTCTAAATTAAAGTCAAAAACAGCTGAAGCAGTAATTGAATATGCATATGAATTAACCATAAAAGAGGATATTGTATGTGTCTTTGAATGTATAGATTTTACTCAGGAAGAAGCTAAATCTTTATATGAAGAACAATATCCACTAGATGGTTGTTATCAAGAATGGCTACATAACGATCAATCATATATGGATATAATAACTCAAACTGTTCAGGACAAAATAAAGTCTTCTGTAAATAAAAGGAGGAAAAATGAATATCAGAACATTATATGCTAATGAAATTGAATGTCGAATAGGTATGGTAAATGAAAAAGGGCTAAGTTTATTGCTTTACAAAAATGCAAGAGTTGATATGCAAATTCTTGATGAATGTTTCGGCATCTTTGGATGGCAAAGGCAACACACTTGCATTGAAGGTAATCTTTATTGCACAATTCAAATTAAAGATCCTGAAACTCAACAATGGATCGCAAAAGAGGATGTTGGTGTATCAGGTTATACAGAAAAAGAAAAATCACAAGCTTCAGATGCATTTAAAAGAGCAGCAGTAAACATTGGTATTGGCAGAGAACTTTACTCTGCCCCATTTATTTGGATACCTGCTTCTAAAGTTACCATTCAACGCAGAGATGACAAATTCTGTTGTTATGATCATTTCAAAGTATCTTCTATTTCCTACAATGACAAGAAAGAAATTGTAGGACTAAAGATTATTAAAGTTGAAGATAATTCAACCGTATATGAAATGCGTAATAATCACAAAACTAACAATACTGTTCTGTCAGACACTCAAGTTAGAAATTTATATTCTGAACTTAACAGAACCGGTGTTGATATAAATTCTGTATTTAAAAGATACGGGATTAACTCTATTGAAGAAATGTCTTATGACACTTTTTCAAAAGCAATGAACAGTCTAAGAAAAACTAAAGACAAAATTCATGTAGCATAAAAATATAGTGGTAAATCTAACCTATACTTAAAAAGTAGTAAAGTCCTTTAATAACTATTTAATATATGCAATAAAAAATAGTGTATTATTAACGACCGTTAGATTTACCACTAAAATTATTGGAGGTAATAATGAAACAATATGGCTATTGTCGTATTTCCACTAAAAAGCAAAACATTGACAGACAAGTCAGAAATATTCTCACTCAATATCCAAATGCAATTATAATCAAAGAAATATTTACCGGCACAAAATTTCAAGGAAGAAAATCTTTAGAAAAATTATTAAAGATAATAAAGCCGGGTGATATGATTATCTTTGATTCAGTAAGTAGAATGAGCAGAAATGCAGATGAAGGGTTCCTATTATATGAGGAACTTTACAGAAAAGATATATCTCTTGTTTTTTTGAAAGAACCACACATTAATACTGATACGTACAAAAAGGCAATGCTTAATCAAATATCATTAACAGGAAACAAAGTTGACCTTATTCTTTCAGGTGTTAATAAATATCTAATGGAACTTGCTAAAGAACAAATTAAACTTGCATTTGAACAATCAGAAAAAGAAGTTAATGATCTAAGGCAAAGAACTAAGGAAGGCATAGAAACTGCAAAACTTAATGGCAAAATAATAGGTCATCCTGTTGGTTCAAAATATGAAACACAAAAATCAAAAAATGCCAAAAAAATTATCCTTAAACATAATGTATCTTTCGGTGGTTCTCTTAACGATACCGAAACTATTAAGCAAGCCGGTATATCAAGAAAAAGTTTTTATAAATATAAAAAGGAGTTAAGAAAAACCGGCTTATAATCACAAATACACCCTATTCATTTAATTGGTGAATAGGGTGTATTTTTTTACAGATTCTATTATAGTAATAAATTATGATATTAGGAAATCGTTAATACCAAATTCCCAAAATCCCAGTTTTATAAGGTGCATATTAATATATATAAATTACTATAATTAATGATTATTGGGAATCCGATATTCCTCAAGCCCGTCATCACCAACAAATCTGATTACATCATCTAATATATCAAATTTTTTAAAATACGATCTAGGAAGATTAGTACACTGTAACTTAACTAAATAAGACATATAATCTTTAATTTCTTTAATATGCGCGTTAGTCCATTTGTTTTTATTTTTAGCTAAATTTATAATTACAGGATCTTTATATTTTTTTATTATCTCCTCTAGATAAATTTTTAAAACATCATTATCTAAGTAATAACTATTTCTAGCCATTTCATAACAAATGAAATCCTCATACTCATTCTTATCAATCTCTAAATTAAGATCACTAATTATATTAAAATAATTATTCAAAAAATCTTTAGTTTCTTTTATTTCATTTTCATATATTTTTTTGCGTATACTGACAAAGTCTTTTTCTATATTCTTAAAAAAGGCTGTATCTTTGAAATTGCTACTCCAATCATCAAATTTGTCACTTATTGTTGCATCAGAATTAATTGATTGATCACTAAAATGATCAATTGCTCTGATAGTGTTTTCTTTTATAAATTCAAAAATTGTAGTTAAAGATACATTTTTATAATTCAACCAACTATCCTCTTTAGTTTTATTGTCTTCTTCCTCTTTACTGTCTTCTTCCTCCTCATTGTAAAAGCCTAAATATGTAAACATTCCAAAAATATAAAAAGGATTTTTACAGTTGCTACAAAGGCACTTCGTTATAAAATCATAATCATAAAATACAGAATACTTAAGT
>ERZ837380.4207-NODE-4207-length-12343-cov-2.720133_pt1 | contig 12343 bp, 9 predicted proteins | sample MGYA00519685_ERZ837380 | MGnify/ENA primary metagenome ERZ837380 (study PRJEB31850, sample SAMEA3708817) | human gut metagenome | biome: human gut; feature: human-associated habitat; material: faeces | place: China | collected 2014 ...
CGGAGAAAAATATGAGCTGGTTATTTCCGGACTGAACGGCGGACATTCAGGAGCAGAGATTGATAAAAACAGAGCAAACTCCAACAAACTGATCGGACAGGCTTTATTTACATTGGAACAGGATATTCCGTTCTGCCTGACAGCACTGGAAGGCGGTACAAAAGACAATGCGATCACGAGACTGTCAAAAGCTGTTTTTGCTGCAGCAGAGAAACTTCAGAATGACTGGAGAACGGAATATACCGGAACCGATGAAGGCATTACCGTGACTGTGAAAAAAATCGGTGAGACAACCGAAAAAGCCCTGGAGCAGGTAAGTCAGGAAAAGATTATTTTCTTCCTGGTACAGGTGCCATATGGCATCAAGAAAATGAGCGGTTCCATCGAAGGACTGGTAGAGACATCTATCAACCCTGGTATTCTGATGCTGAACGAAGAAGAATGCAAAATTGTCAGCAGTGTGCGAAGCAGCATTGACAGTGCAAAAGATGCACTGACTGCAAAGGTTTGCTACCTCAGCGAATTCCTGGGCGGAGACTGTGTGACAGAGGGCGACTACCCGGCATGGGAGTACCGCAAAGAATCCAAACTGCGTGACATTATGGTAGATTCTTACAAAGAGCTGTTCGGAGACGGACCGGAAGTAAAAGCGATCCATGCAGGTCTGGAATGTGGTCTTTTCTATGAGAAGATCGAAGGTCTGGATGCAGTTTCCTTTGGACCGACCATGAAGGATATCCATACAACAGAAGAAGTTCTTTCCATTTCTTCTACCGCACGTATGTGGGATTATCTGGTAAAAGTGCTGGAAAATATTAAGGCATAAATTATAACTGTTTTATACAGAATGAAAAATCAGGCAGAGGCAAAGGAGAAAGCCTATGAGGGATAAAGTAAGAAAACATTTTTATTTTTCCGGTTATCAGGCGAAGTATGCTGCCGATGATCTCGGACTGACCGGATGGGTGTGCAACCTTTGTGACGGAAGGGTCGAGATGGAAGTACAGGGACGGGATTCTGATATAGACCGCCTCCTTGCCCGCCTCTATGAAGCCAGATCCATACGGATCACAGACATAGAAGCAAGGCGTATGCCGCTGCAGCCAGGTGAAAAAGGATTTCGCGTAACAGGTTATTAAAGGGTGAAAGTAGCTGTAAAGATACAGAACAGTTACGGGTGAGAAAAGAAAACGTCAGGTGTTTATGCAGATTTGATAAAGATGGTTGTAAACAGACAGTCATCTGGTAATAATAAGAGTACAGAATTACTATGCAAATTGTATCCGAAAAAGAAAGGAAAATAAAAATGGATAAAAAAGAATTTGCTTTAAGTCAGCATGAAAAGTGGAATGGAAAAATCGAAGTGATCAGCAGAGCAAAAATTGAGACACCGGAAGATCTGGCAGTGGCCTATACACCGGGAGTTGCAGAACCTTGCCTGAAGATTGCAGAAGACGTTGATTTGTCTTATAAGTATACAAGAAGAGGAAACCTGGTGGCCGTCGTAACGGACGGCACAGCAGTACTCGGACTTGGAGATATCGGACCGGAAGCAGGTATGCCGGTTATGGAAGGAAAGTGTGCTTTGTTTAAAGAATTTGGCGATGTAGATGCTTTTCCGCTTTGCATTCGCAGCAAAGATGTAGACGAGATCGTCAATACTGTGGCACTTCTTGCCGGAAGTTTCGGAGGCATCAATCTGGAAGATATTTCTGCACCGAGATGCTTTGAAATTGAAAGAAAACTAAAAGAACGCTGCGACATTCCGGTATTTCATGACGACCAGCATGGAACGGCCGTTGTAACAGCAGCAGCACTGCTGAATGCACTGAAGTTTACCGGAAGAAAAATCGAAGATATTAAAGTAGTTATGTCCGGTGCAGGAGCAGCCGGAAGTGCGATCATCAAACTGCTGATCGAGCTTGGATTGAAGAATGTTATCATGTGCGACCGCAAGGGTGCCATCTATGAAGGCAGAGAAGGTCTGAATGAAGAAAAAGCAAAGATGGCAGCGATCACCAACAGAGAAAGACAGGCAGGAAGCCTCGCTGACGTACTGAAAGGTGCAGATGTATTTATCGGAGTATCCGCACCGGGAACCGTAACGGAAGAAATGGTAAAGACCATGGCAAAAGATCCGATCCTTTTCCCTATGGCAAATCCGGTTCCGGAAATCATGCCGGATCTGGCAATGAAGGCAGGAGCAGCCGTAGTCGGTACCGGACGCAGTGACTTCCCGAATCAGATCAATAACGTACTGGCATTCCCAGGAATCTTCCGCGGTGCACTGGATGTACGTGCAAAAGATATCAATGATCCGATGAACGCAGCGGCAGCACATGCGATCGCGAACCTGATCGATGAAAGTGAACTGAGGGCAGATTACATTATTCCGGATCCATTTGATCCGAGAGTAAAAGAAGCAGTATCTGCGGCAGTTGCAAAAGCTGCAAGAGAAACAGGAGTAGCAAGAATATAAAAGAACCGGAAAAAATAGTTACAGTTCTGTGATACAGAGGGCAGAAATATCTGCCTTGCATATGAGCCACAAAACGAGCATATAATCACACCAGAAAATCGAGGTCTGTGGAGGACGAGATGGATGGCAGATTATCATCGTTTTGTGGCTTATATTTATGAATATGTAAATGGAAAGAAGATGCAGAATACAGGGTTTGCAAAAATAGAACTGCGAAATGCCATTTGCCGCATCCAGATACATATTCAAAATATAAGAATGCTGGATGGAAAAACAGAAGTATTCGGAATTGTGCGACAGCCAAAAGAGAGCAGAAAAAACAATCCTATTATTCTTCTGATCGGAGAAGGGCAGACACAGGGCAGTGGATTTGACCGGCGTTTTACCGTTCCAGAAGAACCGTTTGTGGAAGAATCCTGTCGTTTTGAACAAGTCTGTGGAATCTATATCAGAAGTCAGAGCGGTAGAAACTGGATGACCGTTTTCGATGATGAGCCGATTGCGATCGAAAATCTTGGGAAATCAGAAGAAATAAAGGCAGAAACAGACGAAGTTAATGTCAAAAAGAGTGAAACAGATAAAGAAGCCGTTGAAGAAAATGAAACAGATAAAGAAAATGTTGGGATTAAGGAAAACGAAAAAAGCGAAAAATCTACAGAGTCAGAAGCTGATCAGGAATTGCAGGAAGAAAATATAAATCCGGATATAACGGAACATGCGAAAGCGGAGCCGGAAATCACAGCAGAAGAGATGCAGGAAGAAATATTCTCAAAAGAAGTGGCAGAAGAAATACCAGAAAAAGTACCAATGAAAGATATATCAGAAAAAATACCGGAAGAAACATTTCAAAAAGAGGTATCAGAAAAAATATCGCAGGAATTACAGGATGCAGTGTCACAGAAAGAAAGAGCAAAAGAAACAGATGAAGAAATACCACAAAAAGAAACTGAGGGAAAATCTGAAAACGAGAACGAAATCAGAAGTGCAGAAACAGAAAACAAATGTCAGGGCTGCGAGCCGGGAACGGATACCAGATGGAATCGTGCCACAGCACGTTATATACATTTTCAGCCGGTGCAGGATGAAAAGATAGAAGATGCAATTCGCATTCAGCCATCGGACTTAAAAATTCTCTGGCAGAAAGGTCTGCGGCAGGGAAGCAACAGTTTTCTGATGCATGGATATTATCAGCATCAGCATCTGATGATAGGAAAAAGTAAAGAGGGAGGCTATATTCTTGGAATCCCTGGATTTTATGGCGAAAAAAATATGGCAGAAATGTTCGGATTTCCGGAGTTTCGCAGGGCAAAAGCAGAGCAGACATCGGAAATAAAAGAACAGACCTTTGGTTACTGGTGCAAAAATCTGATATAAATACTTTTGTAAAAATATTGTAGACCGCAACATACTAACCGTTTGGCTAGTTCCGTGTAAAAATGTTATTTGTTATAATAAAGTCAGTAAATGTAAATTTTAACATCATCTGACAAGATGGGGAAAGAGTATGAAAAACAATTACTGAGTTTTATTCTTCTCCACGTAATTCTGCATTTGGAATTGTATTTTTTAAAATTTCAATATAACGATGCAGAGATTCCGTATCCGGTGCATGAAAACAGCTTTCCGGATTTTGCATGGAAGCAAGGATGTGTTCGGATTCCCGGTAAGGCTGCAGATAATAGCGGCTGCAGCCGGAAAGCCATGCTCCGATTTCTCTGAAATCTTCCTCGTCGTGCAGTTCCCTTACAACGGTTGTGCGAAATTCATAATCTATGCCGCAGGACATAATATATTCTTTTGAAAGATTGATATTTTGCAGAAGTTTCTGTGTGCCTGCAGCATCCGGCTGCAGCCCGGAAACTTTTGCATATTGTTCCGGTTGCGTTTTGATGTCCATGGCAATATAATCAAGAAGATGGTTTTCATAAAGAAAACGAAGCATTTCCGGATTTGTTCCGTTTGTATCCAATTTCACAAGATATCCAAGAGCTTTGATCTTTGATATAAAATCCGGAAGTTCGCGATACAGCGTAGGTTCACCGCCGCTGATACAGACTCCTTCGAGAATACCGCTTCTTTTTTTCAGAAAGGCAAGCACTTCTTCTTCGGAGATGGAAGGTTCATTTTCCGGCGAAAGGACAAGGTTTCCATTCTGACAGAAAGGGCATCGCAAATTGCAGCCGCCAAGGAAGATGGAAGCAGCGAGATGCTCTGGGTAATCTAATAGAGTTAAAGTGATAAAACCATGAATATTCATAAAAACCTCCTGGAATTAAAATTGCAAAAAATCAATGTATACACAGCGATTCTGTCAGGTAAATATTAGCCAGAGATGACCGGAATCGCATGCTAAGTCTCACGTGCGTTCGACTTGAATTTGTATAAAAAATGATATTTTCAGTATACCACATTTACAGAAAGGCAAAAGAAAAATATGACAACAGACGAAAAATATATGAAGGAAGCCATCCGACAGGCGAAAAAAGCGAAAACACTGGATGAAGTTCCGATTGGCTGCGTGATCGTTTATGAAGATAAAATTATCGCACGTGGTTACAATCGCAGAAACACCGATAAAAATACACTTTCCCATGCAGAACTCAATGCGATCAGGAAAGCAAGCAAAAAACTTGGTGACTGGAGACTGGAAGGATGTACGATGTATATTACGTTAGAACCATGCCAGATGTGTGCCGGGGCAATCGTTCAGGCGAGAGTATCCCGGGTAGTCATCGGAAGCATGAATCCGAAGGCCGGCTGCGCCGGTTCCGTTTTAAATATTTTGCAGATGGATCGCTTCAATCATCAGGTGGAACTGACAAAAGGAGTTCTTCAGGAAGAATGCAGCACCATGTTAAGTGATTTTTTTAAAGAATTGCGGGAAAAAAAGAAAGTTAAATTTACTTAGATTTTACACATATCCGCAAATTGTCTTTACATAACACCTGTATACTGCCAAATGATAAGACTTATCAATAAAAGAATCAAAATGCATTTAAAAAGAGCCTGTGAAGGCAGAGGAGAATAAAAAATATGAAGAAAATGAAAGCTTTGCAGATCATCGCTGCAGCAATGGCAGTAACAGTAGCAGCAACATCAGCACCGGTCAATGTTTTTGCATATGGAGAGACAAGTGCAAGCAGCACATTATTTTCAGATACACAGAATATTTCAGATTATACTACCTGGAAAGATACCGTTTGGAATAAAAAAGACGATCAGGGAAATCTTACCGGAGAAGGTGAATCCTATGATTCATCAAGAATTATCTTAACACCTGGTAAGACAGCAAAAGATCTGGGATTTGCATGGTACAGCCAGAAAAAGGGCGAACCGGCAGTAAAAATCGGAAAAAAAGAAGATTTGAGCGATGCACAGGAATTTAAAGGAACGGCAACGGAGATCAATCGTTCGAATCAGAAAAATACATATAAAGCATCCAATAAAGTTACGGTTGAAGGGCTTTTTGAAGAAAATACAACCTATTATTACAGTTATACAGATGATGTAAAAAATCCTGCTTGGAGCGAGGTTCAGTCCTATACAACAAAAAAGACAACAAACTTTCAGACAATTCTCGTAGGTGATCCGCAGATCGGAGCATCCGGCTCACAGGGTCAGGGAACTGCCGATGATATCAATATTGCAGTAGATACCTTTAACTGGAATAAAACCCTGGAACAGGCAAAGATCACAGCACCAAATGCAAGCTTTATTCTGTCGGCAGGAGACCAGATTGACTATGCAGGAACAGACAGTTCAGATGGAAAGAATGTCAGAGAAAGCGAATATGCAGGATTTACTTATCCGGCACTTTTGAGAATGCTCCCGCTGGCAACGACCATTGGTAATCACGAGAGCAAAGGAACCGATTATAAATATCACTACAATAATCCGAATTCAGAAGACGGACTTGGAAGCACAAACTCTGGTTCTGATTATTACTTCAGCTATGGAAACGTACTGTTTATCAGTCTGAACAGCAACAACAGAAATACCGTTGAACACAGAGAACTTCTGAAAAAAGCAGTGGAAAGCAATCCGGATGCGAAATGGAAAGTTGTTATGTTCCATCACGACATCTATGGTTCCGGTCAGCCGCACTCTGACACAGACGGAGCAAACTTAAGAGCACTGTTTGCACCGCTAATGGATGAGTTCAGTATTGATATGTGCTTAACCGGACATGATCATTCTTATGCAAGATCCTATCTGATGGCAGACGGAACAGCGATCCAGTATGATGATTCTGTAGCAATCAATCCGGAAGGAACACTTTACATTGCAGCAGGTTCTGCATCAGGAAGTAAGTTCTATAAACTGGCAACCACAAAACAGTATTACATCGCAGAGCGTTCCAACACACAGATTCCGACATTCTCAACCATTGATTTTTCGGATGAATCCATTGTTATCAAAACATACGATTACAATGGAAACAAATATGCAGATGATTATACACTCTACAAAACAGGCGAAAAGGTTTCCATGAAGGATCTGATCGCACAGGCAAAAGAAATCAAAAACGATGGTTATACAGAAGCATCCTGGAATAAACTGCAGAGCGAAATTGCAGCAGCCGAAGACCTGATGAAATATACAGCAGAGGATAAAGGTGCGGCACAGCTGGCAGCCGTATATGATAAGACGAATGATGCAGATAATGCAAATGATATGCTGAATTACTATGGCTATGCTCAGGGTGATTATAAACGAGGCGACAGCACTGCTTTAAAAGCCGGATTCTCAACTTTACTGGACAAGACTATGGATATGCAGCTGCTCGTTGCAAAGAAAAAGTTTGAAAATCAGTATGACAGTCTTCTGGAAGCAAAAGTAAATCTGCAGAAAAAAGAAACAAACAATGCTGTAAATGACAATAACAACAATAATAACGACAACAATACAGACAACAACGTAACGCCTGCTGCAACAGCAAAATTACAGCTGAAAGCAGGAAAGAAGACAGTAAAAGCAGGTTCAACCATTGCTTTAAAGAAAGGCAAAACGGTACAGCTCAGCCTGACTATCAACGGTGTTACAGGAAAGAATGTAAAATACAAAACTTCAAACAAAAAAGTTGTAAAAATTTCCAGTACAGGAAAAATGAAAGCTGTGAAAAAGAGCAAAAAGAAAGTAAAAATAACGGCTTCCTTTGGAAAGCAGAAGATTACATTTAAAGTAAAAACAAAATAATTTTCAGATGAAACACATAAGATGTGAGGTGGCTTTCGACTTTACAGGCGGCGAGCCACAAAGCAAATGGTTGCAGAACTGAACTATATTAAAACAGAGGATTCGGAAAATGAAAAAATATTCAAATGCAATATTTGTGGTTTTCCTCATAATCTTCGCAGCGGGACTTTGGTTATTTAATTCCAATATAACCAGAGTTCCTTTGCTTTCAGATGATAATTTTTATTTTGTAAAAGCAAAAGTTGTTGAGGTTGTAGAGGATAACACAGTAAACAAAGAAGTCAATGGCGGAAGCCAGAATGTGAAAGTAGAGATCACATCAGGAAAGTATAAAGGAAAAATATGCGAAGCCAACAACATGAATGGTTATCTTTACGGAACTTATTGCAAAAAGGGAACGAATGTGATCGTGCAGCTGAGCAGTTATGGCGATGAACTGTCAGGAAGTATTTATGGCTATGACAGAGGTAATTTTATATGGCTGATCGTTGCAGTTTTAGGAGCGGCATTATTTCTGGTTGGCGGAAAACGTGGACTGAAATCTATGCTGGCACTTGTTTTTACCTTTATCTGCATTATTTACTTATACATTCCGCTGATGTACATAGGTGTCTCTCCCTTCCTGGCAGCAGTTGCAGTGGTGATCGTGGTGACGATTGTTTCGATTTATCTGATCTGCGGAAGTACAAAAAAAGGAATCTGTGCTATGACGGGAACGATATCAGGCGTACTGATCGCAGGCATATTTGCGACAGTATTTGGAAAAATAACCAGAATCACAGGTTATAACATTGAAGATATCGAAACGATGGTGTATGTGTCTCAGAACAGTAAACTTCAGATAGGCGGAGTACTGTTTTCCGGTATCCTGATTGCATCTCTTGGAGCAGTCATGGATGTTGCAGTTTCTATTTCCTCGACAATAGAAGAAATCCATAATAAAAGACCGGAGCTGACGGCGAAAGAACTGTTTAAGTCAGGGATACATGTGGGAAAAGATATGATGGGTACCATGTCAAATACACTGATCCTCGCATTTACTGGAGGAGCGATCAATACGATGATCTTAATTTATGCATACATTATGCCGTACCTTCAGGTAGTAAATATGTATTCGATCGGTATTGAAGTAATAAAAGGAATTTCAGGAACATTGGGGATTGTACTGACTGTGCCGATCGTGTCTGTGATATCGGCGAAAGTATACAGCGGAGGTTTTAGAATGTACAAATGAATGTTATAAAAAAATAGTTGTGTAAAATAGCACGCCATAATGATTCGAAAACAATCTCCTGACACGCTGCGTTTCCTGTTCGGTTCGCTCGTGTGTTAGCCGCCCTTCGCCTAAACTCGCCTCTTCGAGGCTCAGACAGCGGCTCTTTGGGGCGGCAGCATCGCAAACCTCACGACGGAAGCCTTGCTACCGTCAGAGCGATTTGTTTTCGAATTCATCATGGCTGTATTATTTTACGCACCATGTTTTACAATGCAGTTCGTCTGCACATTGCCAAAAGCTCCTGGCCTGTCAGTGAGTGCTTAAGCGAAAAGCTTTCTCAAGCCAAAATACAGAACATTAAAAAGCAGAAGTAAAGTAACGAAAATTTGCCGCCGTCACTGTGCCTCTGCTTTTTTACTATCTTGATGCGGAACGTTTTGATTCTAAAAACTTTCTGCGTGTACCAGCGTGGCAAAAGGCTGTTTCCTGCCAGCGTGTAAAATATGATATGAGTGTCGAAAGGTCTTTTGCCATTCATTATTGCCTGTCGGCTATTTGCCGACAGGCTTTTCTTGTGTGAAAAATAAATGTAAGGTATAATATATGCTACCAGAGTTAAAAGGTTACGAAGGAGTTAAGTATGGAAAAGGAGAAAAATTTAACAAACAGGTATCATACCCCGTCATTGATCGTGATGCTTACCCATGAGGATCAGACTGTTCAAAACGCATATGAGATTTTTGATGCATATAAGGATTCTGATGCAGAATACTGGGGATTTAAGGAAGAGCCGCTCCCCCTTTCCCAGATGAAAGACCTTTATGCATATATGAAAAGCTGTGGCAAAAAAACAGTTCTGGAAGTGGTTGCATATACACAGGCGGAGTGTATGTCAGGTGCAAAAATGGCAGCAGAATGTGGCTGTGATCTTTTGATGGGGACTGTTTATTCAGATGCTGTGAATGAATTTTGCAGGGAAAATGGAATCAAATATATGCCATTTGTAGGAGAAATCCATGATCGCCCATCCGTTCTGGAGGGAACCTGCGAAGAGATGATCCTTCAGGCCAGAGAATATCTTGCGAAAGGTGTCTATGGAATTGATCTTCTGGGATACAGATATACAGGAGATGCAGCCAGGCTGAATGAAGAGTTTGTAAGAGCTGTGGATGCGCCGGTCTGCATAGCAGGAAGCATCAATGGTTATCAGAGACTGAATGAGATCAGGAAAGCAGCCCCGTGGGCATTTACAATAGGCAGTGCTTTTTTTGAAAACAAGTTTGACGGTAATTTCGGAGAACAGATCAATAAAGTTTGTCAGTACATAAAAAGTGAGAAGATAACATGATAAAAAAATATTATCCATATGAATATGCCGAAAGTGTATTTATGATTGACTACCAAAAGCTATATCAGAAAGGTTTTCGGGGAATTATTTTTGACATAGACAATACATTGGTACACCATGGTGACGATTCCATACCGGAAATTGATGACCTGTTTCGTAAAATTCAGGGACTTGGTCTGAAAACATTGCTGTTGTCAAATAATGACAGAGGAAGAGTGGAACGATTTATTAAAAATATAGATACACCTTACATCTGCGATGCGGATAAACCAAATCCTCAAAATTATCTGAAAGCAGTGGAGATGCTGAATATAAAAAAAGAAGAGGCAGTGGTTATAGGGGATCAGGTATTTACAGATATTCTGGGAGCAAACAGAAGTGGTCTTGCCAGTATTCTTGTCAGGTTTATCAGACAGGATGATGAAAAGTGGATCGGAAAACGGAGATACGTTGAATATGCAATCCTGGAATGCTGGAAACGTGATAAAAGCTGTTACAGGAGAATTGGTGATATTTATACAGAAGGAACGGCCAAAAATATGAAGAAAAAGAAAGAAAAAAAGCTTTTTTGTGAGATCTGTCCGCTTACATATGAAATTTCAAAGTCAAAAGAGGTATGTAAAAGACATATACAGGATTTTGCAGGAAAAGAGAAATTTAGTACTGTAAAACAAAAAGAGAAGCTGCCAAATCTGGTGTTCAGCTACAACTCCGGCCTCATAAAAAAAGGAAAAGGAATAGATCCCGTGCTTCAGAAAAACAAGGCAAGAAACATTCGCCTTGCATCCTCCAAGATAAATGGGATGATCATTCATCCTGGAGAGACTTTTTCGTTCTGGAGGACTGTAGGAAAAATATCAAAGAGGAAGGGTTACCGGGATGGTCGTATTATTATAGGAGATAAGCTTATGCCCGGGCTTGGAGGCGGACTTTGCAATCTTGGAAATACCATTCATCTTCTTGTGCTTCACAGCCCTCTTACCGTAACAGAATTTCACAGCCATTCAGATGCACTTGCACCGGATCATGGTAAGCGTGTTCCATTCAGTTCCGGGACATCTGTCAGCTATAATTATATAGACTACAGGTTCAAAAATAATACAGATCAGAATGTACAGCTTCTGTTATGGTGTGAAAACAGGAAATTATGCGGAGAGCTGAGAAGCGAGAGGGAATTTCCTCACTATTATGAAATTATTGAAGAGAACCACCATTTCCATAAAGAAAAAGAGAAATTTTTCAGAATTTCACAAATTTACCGGAATGTGATCGACAGAGCCACCGGTGAAATAACAGACAAACAGCTCATTCGGGATAATCATTCAGAAGTAATGTATGATTATGACCAGATTCCGCAGGAATTAATACGGTAAAAGCTGGTTCAACAGCCGTCTGCCTTTCGAAATCATAGAAATCGGTGCAGTGAAACTGAATGAAAAGAAAGAAATTGTGGATAGCTTTCAGCGTCTGATCAAGTCGCAGGTGTACAACTGGATTCATGGCAGTATCCATGAAGTGATTCATATGAATTACAAGGATCTGCAGAATGGAACTCTTTTCCCACAGGCCATCACGGAATTTTTGGAATGGTGTGGCGAAGAATATATTTTCTTTACCTGGGGAAATCAGGATGTAATGGAACTGCAGCGGAACATGAAATATTATGGAAAACTTTCCCTGCTGAAAGGTCCTGTGACTTATTATGATGTGCAGAAATTATTTGCTATTCGTTATGAAGAAAATGACGAGCGCCGTGCTCTGGAATTTGCTGCTGATAAAATGGGCGTGGAGAAGAAAATGGATTTTCACCGCGCTCTGGGAGATGCTTATTATACTGCATGTATTCTCCAGAAAATAGAAGATAAATACATTTTTCCAAACTCATCCCTGGACGTGTATCAGAATCCCAAGAGTAAGCGTGAAGAGATTCACATATCCTATCCAACCTATGATAAATATGTATCCCGGGAGTTCTATTCTCGCGAAAAAGCCATGAAGGACCGGGAAGTAACCAGCACGAAATGTCCATTGTGCCATAATCCTGCCAAGCGTAAGATCCGTTGGTTTATGAATAATTCCAAGGTTTACTACAGTGTGTCCCTCT
>ERZ837380.4233-NODE-4233-length-12278-cov-28.741389_pt1 | contig 12278 bp, 7 predicted proteins | sample MGYA00519685_ERZ837380 | MGnify/ENA primary metagenome ERZ837380 (study PRJEB31850, sample SAMEA3708817) | human gut metagenome | biome: human gut; feature: human-associated habitat; material: faeces | place: China | collected 2014 ...
CCGGCAACGTGGCCATCTACGCCTGCGAGAAGGCTACCCAGCTGGGTGCCAAGGTCGTGACCATGTCCGACTCCAACGGCTATGTCTACGATCCCAACGGTATCGATCTGGCTTACGTCAAGGACCTGAAGGAAGTGCGCCGCGGCCGTATCAAGGAGTACGCCGAGACCCACGCAGGTGCAACCTATGTGGCAGACTGCACTAAGGTCTGGACTGTCCCCTGCGACATCGCTCTGCCCTGCGCAACTCAGAACGAGATCAACAAGGAGTCCGCTGAGGCTCTGGTGAAGAATGGCTGCACCGTCGTGTGCGAGGGCGCTAATATGCCCAGCACCCCCGAGGCCATTGAGGTCTACCTGTCCAACGGCGTTCTGTACGGACCCGCAAAGGCTTCCAACGCCGGCGGCGTGGCTACCTCCGGTCTGGAGATGAGCCAGAACTCCGAGCGTCTGAGCTGGAGCTTCGAAGAGGTCGATGCAAAGCTGAAGGGCATCATGGAGGGCATCTTCCACGCTTCCTACGATGCATCCGTGGCCGCTGGCTCCGAGGGCAACCTGATGGTCGGTGCAAACTGCGCCGGCTTCCTGAAGGTCGCTACCGCCATGATGGCTCAGGGCATCACCTACTAAGCTTTTCCTGATCTACAAGGGCCGCATCCGCGAGGGTGCGGTCCTTTTGTTTTGCCCGCCTGTCTGCATAACTGTCTGCTGTCCCGCTCATACTCCTTTCATCAAACGAAAAGAGGTTTTTGCATGGACGAAATGATGTTCTGTTATCAATGTGAGCAGGCGGCAAACTGCACGGCCTGCACCGGAAAAGCGGGTGTCTGCGGCAAATCAGCCGAGACAGCCGACGCGCAGGACAAGCTCACCGGGGCACTCATCGGCTTTGCCACCCTGCTGCTGGACATCGGCAGACCCATCCAGCCCCCGCAGGCACTCCTGCTGACGGAAGGATTGTTCACCACCATCACCAATGTTGATTTCGACCCCCAGACGGTGGCGCAGCTGACCAATAAGGTCTGGAAGGCCAAGCAGGAAGCCTTTGCCTCGGCCAGCCCTGCACCTGCACCAGTGTCGGACTACGATATGCAGAAGCTGTGGCAGGAGCCGGACCCCGACCGGAAGAGCCTGTGCTCCTTTGTCCTCTTTGGGCTGCGCGGCATGGCGGCTTACTCCTACCACGCGCGGGTGCTGGGCTATACCGATGGCGAGATCGACCTGTTTTTCTGCACGGCGCTGCGGGCCATCGCACAGGAGCGGGACAAGGACAAGCTCTTCCAGCTGGTGGAGGACACCGGGCGGATGGCCTACCGGGTCATGGCTGAGCTGGACAAGGCCAACACCGGCACGTTTGGCGACCCGGAGCCGGTGGAGGTGCCCCTGACCATCGAGAAAGGGCCTTTCATCGTCATCTCCGGCCACGACCTCTACGACGCCAAGTGCCTGTTGGAGCAGACCGAAGGCAAGGGCATCAATGTCTACACCCACTCCGAAATGCTGCCTGCCCACGGCTACCCGGAACTGAAAAAGCGCTTTCCCCACCTGAAAGGCAATTTTGGCACCGCATGGCAGAACCAGCAGCGGGAGTTTGAGGACATCCCTGCACCGGTGCTCTTCACCACCAACTGCATCATGCCCCTCCGGCCCAGCTATGCCGACCGGGTATTCACCACCTCTGTCGTCTCCTATCCCGGCGTCACCCACATCGGAGAGGACCGGGATTTTTCGCCGGTCATCGCCAAGGCGCTTGAGCTGGGCGGCTACCCGGAGGACACCCTCATCCCGGGCATGAACGGCGGCAGTGTGGTCACCACCGGGTTTGCCCACCATGCCGTACTGAGCCATGCGGAGGAGATCGTCCAAGCCGTCCACGAGGGTGCCATCCGGCACTTTTTCCTCATCGGCGGCTGCGACGGCACCCGCCCCTCCCGCCGGTACTACACGGATTTCGCCAAGCTGACCCCGCCCGACACCGTCATCCTGACACTGGCCTGCGGCAAGTTCCGCCTCAACGACCTGCCGCTGGGCACGGTGGCCGGTCTGCCCCGCATCCTCGATGTGGGCCAGTGCAACGACGCCTACAGTGCCATCCGGATCGCGCTGGGGCTGGCCGAAGCTTTTGACTGCTCGGTCAACGAGCTGCCCCTCTCCATCATCCTCTGCTGGTTCGAGCAGAAGGCGGTCTGTGTGCTGATGGCCCTGCTGGCGCTGGGCATCCGGGGCATCCGTCTCGGCCCCACCCTGCCCGCCTTCCTCTCCCCCGGGGTGGCCGCTGTTTTGCAGGAGAAGTATGACCTCCGGCCCATCACCACGCCGGAGGACGATCTTGCCGCCTGTCTGGGCCGTCACTGAGCCGGAAAAGGCATACTCTTCCCCACAAGACCTATCTGTTTTTCACAAGAAGAACCGTCGCCGTGTACCCAGCTTTGGTGCAGCTGTCACTTGAATCTTTTTCAGCACCTTTGTATAATATTCTTGTTATCCGGAACAAGGGCGTTCCAGATGAGTCTTCGCCGACCCATCTGGGACGCCTTTTCTTTTTACCGGCATTAAGAGGGACTCTGCGGAATGTGCCGCAGCACTGCCAGGATATTCTCCGGAAAATCGAAAAAAGGATGGGAAAGTCTATGGAAAATTTCACGGAGCAAAAAGGGCCTCTGGGCCTCTATGACCCCCAGTTCGAGCACGACGCCTGCGGCATCGGTGCCGTCGTGGACATCAAGGGCCGCAAGAGCCACCAGACCGTCAGCGATGCGCTGTCCATCGTGGAGCGCCTTGAGCACCGCGCCGGCAAGGACGCCGAGGGCAAGACCGGCGACGGCGTGGGCATCATGCTGCAGATCAGCCACCGCTTCTTTGCCAAGGTGGCCGACGAGCTGAACATCAGCCTTGGCAACGAGCGCGAATACGGCGTTGGTATGTTCTTCTTCCCCCAGAACGAGCATCTGCGCGCTCAGGCCATGAAGCTTTTTGAACTTGTCACCCGCAAAGAGGGCCTCGAGTTTCTGGCATGGCGCGCAGTGCCTGTAGACCCCGACGCCGTGGGCCAGAAAGCCCGCGACTGTATGCCCGCCATCTGGCAGTGCTTCATCAAAAAGCCCGCCAAGATGAGCAAGGGCATCGACTTTGACCGCAAGCTCTACATCGTCCGCCGGGTCTTCGAGCAGGCCAGCAACGGCACCTATGTCCCCAGCCTGTCCAGCCGCACCATCGTGTACAAAGGCATGTTCCTCGTCCACGACCTGCGCCAGTTCTACCTCGATCTGCAGGACAAGGACTATGAATCCGCCATCGGCATGGTCCACAGCCGCTTCTCCACCAACACCAACCCCAGCTGGATGCGCGCCCACCCCAACCGCTTCATCCTCCACAACGGCGAGATCAACACCATCAAGGGCAACACCGACGCCATGCTGGCCCGTGAAGAGACCATCTCCTCCCCCATCATGAAGGAGGACATGAACAAGATCCTGCCCATCATCAACACCTCCGGCTCCGACTCCGCCATGCTGGACAACGCCCTCGAGTTCATGGTGATGAACGGCATGGACCTGCCGCTGGCCGTTATGATCACCATCCCGGAACCCTGGGAGAACAACAAGAACATCAGCCAGAAAAAGCGGGACTTCTATCAGTATTACGCCACCATGCTGGAACCCTGGGACGGCCCTGCCGCCATCCTCTTCTCCGATGGCGACGTGGTGGGCGCTGTGCTGGACCGCAACGGTCTGCGCCCCAGCCGCTACTACATCACCAAAGACGGCAGGATGATCCTCTCTTCCGAGGTGGGCGTGCTGCCCTGTGAGCCGGAGAATATTCTGGTCAAAGACCGTCTCCGCCCCGGCAAGATGCTGCTGGTGGACACCGTCAAGGGCGAAGTCGTGGACGACGAGAAGCTGAAGGAATACTACGCCAGCCGTGAGCCGTACGGCGAGTGGATAGACCGCAACCTCGTCCAGCTGAAGGACCTCAAAATCCCCAACATCAAGACCCCCAGCTACACCGGCGACGACCTGCTGCGCCTGCAGAAGGTGTTCGGCTACAAGTATGAGGACATCAGCACCCTCATACTGCCCATGGCACGTCAGGGCGCAGAGCCTTCCGGCGCAATGGGTACCGATACCCCGCTTGCCGTCCTCAGCGGCCAGCACCCGCCGCTCTTCAATTATTTCAAGCAGCGTTTTGCACAGGTCACGAACCCGCCCATCGACGCCATCCGCGAGAAGGTCGTCACCTCCACCAGCGTCTATGTGGGCGCACACGGCAACCTGCTGGAAGACAAGCCCGAAAACTGCAAGGTGCTCAAGGTCAACAATCCCATCCTCACGTCCACTGACCTTCTCCGCATCAAGTACATGAACGTCCCGGGCTTCAAAGTCTCCACTGTCTCCATCAACTACTACAAGAACACCAGCCTCGAAAAGGCCATCGACCGCGTTTTTCTGGAGGTAGACCGCGCTTATAAAGAGGGTGCGAACATCATCATCCTGTCCGACCGGGACATTGACGAGTACCATGTGGCCATCCCCAGCCTGCTGGCGGTTTCTGCCGTGTCCCAGTACCTCATCCGCACCAAGAAGAGCACCGCACTGGCTCTCATCCTCGAGAGCGCAGAGCCTCATGAAGTGCATCACTTTGCCGCTCTGCTGGGCTACGGTGCCTGTGCCGTCAACCCCTATCTGGCCCATGAGACCATCGGCCAGCTCATCGACGACGGCCTGCTGGACAAAGATTATTACGCCGCCGTGGACGACTACAACAAGGCTGTGCTGGGCGGCATCGTGAAGATCGCCTCCAAGATGGGCATCTCTACCATCCAGAGCTACCAGAGCAGCCAGATCTTCGAGGCCGTCGGCATCTCCAAGGACGTCATCGACAAGTATTTCACCGGCACGGTGAGCCGTGTGGGCGGCATCGGCCTCGAGGACATTCAGGCTGACGTGGAGGCCCTGCACAACGCAGCCTTCGACCCGCTGGGCCTTGACATCAACATGCAGCTGGAAGACGGCGGCGCCCACAAGTTCCGCAGCGGCAAGGAAGAGCACCTCTTCAACCCCCAGACCATCCACCTGTTCCAGAAAGCCTGCTTCACCGGTGACTACGACACCTTCAAGCAGTTCACCCACACCGTGGACAACATGGGCCAGAACGGCGTCCATCTGCGCAGTCTGCTGGACTTCAACTATGCCCCCGACGGCGGCATCCCGCTGGACGAGGTAGAGCCGGTGAGCTCCATCGTCAAGCGGTTCAAGGCCGCTGCCATGAGCTACGGCGCACTGAGCAGCGAGGCCCACGAGACCATCGCCATCGCGCTGAACCGCCTCGGCGGCCGGAGCAACACCGGCGAGGGCGGTGAGCCCGAAGAGCGCTACCACAGCGAGAGCAATTCCAAGATAAAGCAGGTGGCTTCCGCCCGCTTTGGCGTCACCAGCAAGTATCTTGTCTCGGCAGAGGAGATCCAAATCAAACTGGCACAGGGCGCAAAGCCCGGCGAGGGCGGCAATCTGCCCGGCGCAAAAGTGTACCCGTGGATCGCCAAGACCCGTCACAGCACTACGGGTGTCGGCCTCATCTCTCCCCCGCCGCACCACGACATCTACTCCATCGAAGACCTTGCAGAGCTTATCTACGACCTCAAAAATGCCAACCGCCACGCCAACATCAACGTCAAGCTGGTCAGTGAGGCCGGCGTCGGCACCATCGCTGCCGGTGTCGCCAAGGGCGGCGCACAGGTCATCCTTGTTTCCGGCTACGACGGCGGCACGGGCGCAGCGCCCCGCAACTCCATCAAAGATGCCGGTCTGCCCTGGGAGCTTGGCATTGCCGAGACCCACCAGACCCTTATCCTCAACGGCCTGCGCACCCGTGTGCGCATCGAGAGCGATTCCAAGCTGCTCTCCGGCCGCGATGTGGCCATCAGCTGTATGCTGGGCGCTGAGGAGTTCGGCTTCGGCACCTCTCTGCTGATGACCATGGGCTGCGTCATGATGCGTGTCTGCAACCTCGACACCTGCCCCATGGGCATCTGCACCCAGAACCCCGAGCTGCGCAAGCACTTCCGCGGCAAGCCCGAGTATATCATCAACTACCTGACCTTCGTGGCGCAGGAGCTGCGCGAATACATGGCAAAGCTGGGCATCCGTACCATCGACGAGCTGGTGGGCCGCACCGACCTGCTCCATGTCAAGTCTGCCCCTGCCGACAGCCGGATGTCCAAGATGGACCTCGACTGCATCCTGCACAACCCCGCCATCGTCAACAGCAATGTCCACTTCCAGAAGGAAGACACCTACGACTTCCATCTGGAAGACACTCTGGACATGAAGGTGCTGATGAAGAAATTCAAGCTCAGCAGCAAGACCCCTCAGAGCGTGAAGCTGGATGTCTCCAACACCGACCGCGCCTTTGGTGCCATCTTCGGCAGCGAGATCACCCGCAAGTACGGCAGCGACCTGCCCGATGACGTCTACACCGTCCACTGCACCGGTGCAGGCGGCCAGAGCTTCGGCGCATTCATTCCCAAGGGTCTGACGCTGGAACTGACCGGCGACTGCAACGATTACATGGGCAAGGGCCTCTCCGGCGGCAAGCTCGTCGTCCGCCCGCCCGAGGGCATCACCTTCAAGCCCGAAGAGAACATCATCATCGGCAACGTGGCACTCTACGGTGCCACCAGCGGCAAAGCCTTTGTTTCCGGTGTGGCCGGTGAGCGCTTCTGCGTCCGCAACTCGGGCGCTGTGGCCGTCGTCGAGGGCGTGGGTGACCACGGCTGCGAGTACATGACCGGCGGCACCGTCGTCGTTCTGGGCCAGACCGGCAAGAACTTTGCAGCCGGCATGACCGGCGGCATCGCCTATGTGCTGGATGAGAACTGGGATTTCTACCAGCGGGTCAACAAGGAGACCGTCAGCCTGGAGCCTGTGGAGCACAAGTATGATGTGGCCACCCTGAAAGAGCTGATCCGGGAGCATGTGGAAGAGACCGGCTCCCCCCGCGGCAAAGAGATCCTGGACAACTTCAGCGAGTTCCTGCCCAAGTTCAAGAAGGTTCTCCCCTACGATTATGACCGGATGCTCCGGGTGATCGCCTCGATGGAAGAGCGCGGTCTGGACGGAGACCAGGCACAGATCGAAGCATTCTATGCCGTGCAGAAGAAGTAAGGAGGGGAAACCATATGGGCAAGATCACAGGATTTATGGATTACAAGCGCAAGACCAGTGCGGACATCCCGCCGCTGGAGCGCATGGAAAACTTTAACGAATTTCACATCTGGCTCTCCCGGGAGGAGCAACAGACCCAGGCTGCTCGCTGCATGGACTGCGGCGTGCCGTTCTGCCAGGCGGGTATGATGATCGGCGGCATGGCCTCCGGCTGCCCGCTGAACAACCTGATCCCGGAGTGGAACGATCTGGTGTATCACGGCAAGTGGGAGCTGGCGCTGCATCGGCTGCTGGCCACCAACCGCTTCCCGGAGTTCACCAGCCGGGTGTGCCCCGCCCTGTGTGAGGCCGCCTGCACCTGCGGGGACGTGACCGGCAGCAGCGTGACCGTGCGTGAGAACGAGCACGCCATCATCGAGACGGGCTACGCCAAGGGCTGGCTCCACGCCGCCCCGCCCCCGGCCCGCACCGGCAAGAGCGTGGCCGTGGTGGGCAGCGGCCCGTCCGGCCTGTCGGTGGCCGAGTACCTGAACAAGCGCGGCCATGCCGTGACCGTATTCGAGCGCGCCGACCGGGTGGGCGGCCTGCTGATGTACGGCATCCCCAACATGAAGCTGGACAAATCGGTCATCGAGCGCCGCATCAAGCTCATGCAGGCCGAGGGCGTGGAGTTCCGCACCAACATGGATGTGGGCGGCAGCATTGCCGCCGAAGAGCTGCTGAGCAGCTACGACGCCGTGGTGCTGTGCTGCGGTGCCAAGCAGGCCCGCGACCTGAACGTGCCCGGCCGGGACGCCAACGGCGTCCACTTTGCGGTGGACTACCTCACCAGCGTGACCAGGAGCCTGCTGGACAGCAAATTTGCCGACGGCAAGGCCATCGACGCCAAGGGCAAGAACGTGCTGGTCATCGGCGGCGGCGACACCGGCAACGACTGCCAGGGCACCGCCCTGCGGCAGGGCTGCACCGACCTGGTGGCTCTGGAAATGATGCCTCAGCCGCCCAAGGAGCGCGCGGCCTCCAACCCCTGGCCGGAGTGGCCCCGTGTGCTGAAGGTGGACTACGGCCAGACCGAGTGCCTTGCCAAGTTCAACAAGGACCCGCGCATCTACCAGACCACCGTGAAGGAGTTCCTGAAAGACGATGCCGGCAACCTGACCGGCGCGGTCATCAGTTATCTGAAGCCGGAGCGCGACCCGGAGACCGGCCGCACCAGGATGGTGCCCACCGGCGAAGAATTCACCTACGACTGCCAGCTGGCGTTCATCGCCGCAGGCTTTACCGGCTGCGAGAGCTATGTGGCCGACGCCTTTGGCGTGGACCGCACCCCCCGCGGCAATGTAGCCGACCAGAACTTCAAGACCAACGTGGACAAGGTATTCGTCTGCGGCGACATGCGCCGGGGCCAGAGCCTTGTGGTGTGGGGCCTGCGCGAGGGCCGCGACTGCGCCGCCGCCGTGGACCGCTACCTGATGGGCTACACCAACCTCTGATCAAGCCATTCTCTTTCCTATCCTAAACAAGCAGAAGCGGGAGCCTTTCCGGGCTTCCGCTTCTGCTTTTGTGCGGATGAAAACAAGAAACCGCCGCACCCGGCGTTGTGCACGCGGGTACGGCGGTTTGGAGGAATTTGCCCTGAGTGATGCGGAACACTCAGAACTCAGGAACGCTTTGCTTTGCACGTCAGGCGCTGCCCGGCGGCCAGCAGGCCGGTGCCAAAGGCAGCCAGTGCGGCGGCGGCCCAGCCGGTGGTGCCGGTCTGGGGCAGGGTGGGCACTGCCGGGGCAGCGGGCTGTGCGGCGGCGGGCGCTTCCGTGTGGGGAGCCTGAGCCGGGGCGTCGGATGCGGCGGCAGCTTCGGTGCCGTTGGTGTCGTCAGAGTCAGCCGGGGCTTCCGGGGCGGAGGCGTCTGCGTCGGGGGCCGGTGCCAGAGAGATCTCTTCCACCGGCAGCACCTCGGCCACTTCCAGCTCCAGGCCGTCCTCCTCCCAGGCAAACCCGATCTCTTCCGGGGTGGTGTAGCTGATCTGGATGGGCGGCTTCTCCGGCAGGATGGGCACCTCCACGGTCACAGTCACTTCTTTGGTTACTTCTTCGGTCAGGGCCTGCCCGGCGGGCTCAGCGGCATCCGGCGCGGCTTCCTCAGCGGGAGCGGCGGGGGTGTCGGTCTGCGATGCGGCAGCAGTGTCCGGGGCGGGGACCTCCGGCTGGTTTTCCAGCGCGACGGCCGACGGGGCGAGACAAAGCAGGGCACCCAGTGCCAGCGAGAGCGCAAACAGTCTGCACTTCATAGCCTTGTCCCCCTTTCATAAGAATTCATACTATTATAATATGCATGGCGGGGATGGAATGCAAGCCCTACCGTCATTTTTTGGTGGAGTGAATAAAAACCGGAAAAATTCCTTAGGCAGAATCGCTAATTTTGAGTTGCGGGTTTGTTGCAAAATAACCAAACGAACCCTTACCCGCCCAGAATGGCCTGCAGGTCGGCTTCCGGGGTGGCAATGGGCTTGAGGCCGTACCGTTCCTGCAGGGTGCGCACCACCCCCGGCGAGAGGAACGGGGGCAGGGTAGGCCCCAGCCGGATGTTCCGGATGCCCAGCGCCAGCAGCGCGATGAGGATGCACACGGCCTTCTGCTCAAACCAGCACAGCACCAGCGAGAGGGGCAGGTCGTTGACGCCGCAGCCAAAGGCGTCGGCCAGCGCCAATGCGATGCGGATGGCGCTGTAGGCGTCGTTGCACTGGCCCACGTCCAGGATGCGGGGCAGGCCGGTGCCCGGCACGGTGCCAAGGGGCAGGTCGTTCAGGCGGAACTTGCCGCAGGCCAGGGTCAGCAGGATGGTGTCGGGCGGGGTAAGGCGGGCAAACTCGGTGTAGTAGCGGCGGCTGGGCCGGGTACCGTCGCAGCCGCCCACCAGAAAGAAGTGCCGCAGCTTACCGTCCCGCACCGCCTGCACGATCTCGTCCGCGTGCTGCAGCACGGCGGTGCGGGCAAAACCGGTGGTCACCGTGGAGCCGCCGTTCAGGCCGGGCAGCAGGGTGTCCTGCGCGTAGCCGCCCAGCTCCAGCGCCTTTTCGATCACCGGGGAAAAGTCGCGCCCTTCGTCGATGTGGGGCACGCCGGGGTAAGCCACCACCGAGGTGGTGAACACCCGGTCGGCGTAGCTGGCGCGCAGGGGCATGATGCAGTTGGTGGTGAACAGGATGGGCGCGGGGATGTCCTCGAACTCCCGCTGCTGGTTCTGCCATGCGGTGCCAAAGTTGCCCTTGAGGTGGGGGTAGCGGCGCTTCAGCTCCGGGTAGCCGTGGGCGGGCAGCATCTCCGAGTGGGTGTAGACGTTGACGCCCCGGCCTGCAGTCTGTTCCAGCAGCTGCTGTGCGTCGTAGAGGTCGTGGCCGGAAATCACGATGAACGGCCCCTTTTCAATGGTCAGGGGCACCTGCACCGGTTCCGGATCGCCAAACGCGCCGGTGTTGGCCGCGTCCAGCAGCTCCATGCAGCGGTAGCTGGCTTCTCCTGTGGCCTGCACCAGCTGCCACAGGGCGTCGGTGGTCTGGCCGGGGTCGCCCACGGCCTGCAGGGCGGTACAGAAGAACCGGTCCAGCTCCGGGTCGATGCGGCCCAGCACCCGGGCGTGGTAGTTGTAGGCGGCCATGCCCCGCAGGCTGAACAGCACAAAGCATTTCAGGCTGCGCCGGTCGGCATCCGGTTCCCGCCAGAGGGCCTGCATGTCGTAGTCCGGGCCGGTGCCGGGGCTGGCGTCGTGCACCCGGCGGGTCAGCGCGTCCACGGCGGCGGGGTCAAAGTTCACGTTGGTAATGGTGGTGAACAGCCCCTGCATCAGCAGCCGGGCCTGTTCCGGGGCCGGGCCGCGCCCCGCCGCGATGAGCTGCCCGGCAAACGCGATGAGCGCCCCGGTGAGCCGGTCCTGTGCGGCGGCTGTCTCGGCCGACTTGCCGCACACCCCCGCTGCGCCGGTGCAGGCGGTGCAGCCCGCCGCCTGCTCACACTGAAAACAAAACATCTGCTCGTCCATACAAAACTCCCTTTCTGCCATAAGATACTGCCAGTGTGGGCAGAGCGGGGCGGGGTTATACCAAAAAAGAGCCGCACCCCTGCGGGCGCGGCTCTGGTCGTGTGGGTCAATAATCCAGCGGGAGATAGAGACAGATGCATTTATCTTCCCCGTGAGAAGGGCTGAACGTGATGTCGGCGTCCAGGTCCTCGAAGTCGTGGTGGCGGTACAGGCGTTCGCCTGCCTCGGAGGAGGCCAGTGTGACGAACGACACGCCCACCTGCTGGCTGCGGATGGCTTCAATGCGGCTCAGGCATTCCTCCAACAGGACATCGCCCCAGTACAGGTGGATGCCGTTGGGAGTGGTTGCCTGCAGCTGATGCTGGAATTTTTCGTCAATGGCAAAATAACCGATGTGGATGGTACCGCCGATCTTGTAGCGGACATCACCCTCGATCTCGTCCAGCGAGCCGCAGCTGAGATTGTAGTAACCGACGATGCTCTCGGCATTTTCGGTGAGAAACACAAAGGTCTTGCCGACCCCGGCATCCAGCGCATCCGGACTGCGCAGAAACTGGTTCAGGTAGGAGTTCCCGCAGTCGAACTTGGCTGCAAGCTTCTGAAGCGCAGGGGTATAGGGTCGGACGTTCAGCATTTCCGGTTGACCTCGTGCACATGGTCGACGATCTCTCCGTCGGCCTTTTCTTCCACGGAGAACGTGTGTGTGCGGCAGTAGTCCCGGATCTCCAGCGCTTCGCGGGAGGGCGTGCGCTTCTTCTGGATCTTTTTCCGGCTGCAGAACGTGCCATTGTAGGGAACCGTATAATTCACAAGACACACCTCCTGTCAGCATCAGTATAAACGATGGAACGCGGTTTGTCAAATACCAAAAAGAGCCGCACCCCTGCGGGCGCGGCTCTTGGACGATGCAGGATGACTTAGTAGGTGATGCCCTGTGCCATCATGGCGGTGGCGACCTTCAGGAAGCCGGCGCAGTTTGCACCGACCATCAGGTTGCCCTCGGAACCGGCAGCGACGGAAGCGTCGTAGGAAGCGTGGAAGATGCCCTCCATGATGCCCTTCAGCTTGGCATCCACTT
>ERZ837380.4234-NODE-4234-length-12277-cov-2.317378_pt1 | contig 12277 bp, 12 predicted proteins | sample MGYA00519685_ERZ837380 | MGnify/ENA primary metagenome ERZ837380 (study PRJEB31850, sample SAMEA3708817) | human gut metagenome | biome: human gut; feature: human-associated habitat; material: faeces | place: China | collected 2014 ...
TCTACAAGCAACTCCAACTTATCCACGTGATAACGGATCTTCTCCAGATAAGGACGGACTTTTTCCGTGTATTCCTCGGCCCGCACCACTTCATCGGCAATCGCATTGGCCTGCTTGCGAGCTTCCGTCATATCGGACACCATCGTCTGTATCTCCCGGATATGATAGGAAATCGTGCGGATAGCCTCGATTTGCACATCGGCCACGGACTCGTAGTCCGGCAGGATATTCTTCAAAGCGGTCACATTCGTCAACAGCGTGTTCTGATAGGTGATCGCCGTCGGGATAATATGATTCAACACGAGATCCCCCAAAACACGGGATTCAATCTGCAACTTCTTCAAATAAATTTCATTCTTGATCTCGAAACGCGCTTCTAGCTCCCGTTCACTCAATATCCCGTTGTCCACGAACAATCGCTTGGTCTTCTCCGAGCAATAAGCCTTTAAAGCCGGGATACAATCCACCTCCGTGGACAATCCCCGACGGGCAGCCTCTTCCCTCCATTCCTTGCTGTAACCGTTCCCCTCGAAACGCACGGGCTTGGACTCGATGATGTATTTACGCAATATCTGGAAAATTGCCTCATCTTTCTTAACGCCTCTCTCGATTAAAGCATCCGTTTCCTTTTTAAAGGCGATCAACTGCTCGGCAACAGCGGCATTCAACGCGATCATCGGCCCTCCACAATTAGCTGAAGAACCCACAGCGCGGAATTCAAAACGATTCCCGGTAAACGCGAAAGGAGACGTACGATTTCGGTCCGTGTTATCCAGCATGATCTCCGGAATTTTACCCACGTTCAACTTCAACTCGGTCTTCTCGTCCGGGCTCATCTTCCGGTCGCTCACCTTCTCCACCAACTCATCAAGCATTCCCGACAAGTAATTCCCCAAAAACACCGACATGATTACCGGAGGAGCCTCGTCTCCTCCCAGTCGGGCCTCGTTTCCTTGAGAGACGATCGATGCTTTCAGTAAATCACCATGTTCATACACGGCCTTAATTGTCGATACCAGAAAGATCAAGAACTGCATATTCGACTTCGGATTCTTACCCGGAGACAATAGGTTCACTCCCGTGTTCGTCAACAACGACCAGTTATTGTGTTTACCCGAACCGTTCACCCCCTTGTAAGGTTTCTCGTGCAACAACACCCGGAAATTATGACGACGTGCCACTTTTTTCATGGTGGACATCAACAACTGGTTATGATCGACGGCCAGATTCGCCTCTTCGAAAATCGGGGCACACTCGAATTGATTCGGGGCCACCTCGTTATGGCGGGTCTTGATCGGAATTCCCAGGCAATGACACTCGTATTCCTGTTCTTCCATGAAAGCCGTAACCCGTGCCGGGATGGAACCGAAATATTGATCCTCCAGTTGTTGATCCTTCGCGGAAGAATGCCCCATCAGCGTACGACCACACAATTTCAGATCGGGACGGGCATTGTACAAAGCCTCATCCACCAGAAAATATTCCTGTTCCCATCCCAACGTGGCAATCACTCGCTGCACGTCTTTATCGAAATACTGGCAAATGCCGACAGCTGCCTTGTCGATCAACGCCAAGGCCTTCAACATCGGCGTTTTATAATCCAGGGCTTCGCCCGTATAAGCCACGAATACCGTCGGTATACACAAGGTGTTGTTGTTGATGAAAGCAGGAGATCCCGGATCCCAGGCGGTATATCCTCTGGCTTCAAAAGTATTCCGGATACCGCCGTTCGGAAAACTCGATGCATCGGGCTCTTGCTGTACCAGCATCCGGCCGTCGAAGGCTTCTATCATACTTCCGTTTTTTTGCAAATCAATAAACCCATCGTGTTTTTCTGCCGTAGCTCCGTTCAGGGGATGAAACCAGTGAGTGTAATGGGTTGCTCCCTTTTCTACAGCCCAGGCTTTCATCGCTGCAGCAACCTGATCGGCCAGTCCCCTGTCTATCGTCCCACCTTCTATCATCACCTTTTCCAATTTCTTGAAAGCTTCTATAGACAAATACTGACGCATTTTCTCTATGGTAAGTACATCACATCCGAAAATTTCAGATACCCGTCGCCGTTTTGGGACTTCTAAAGGTTTCCGATGAGCCAGCTCTTCTAATGCCGAGAATCTTATTTTTGCCATACAATCGATAAAAGATTAATTTTTTATATAACACCATTATTTTTCAGGGGCAAAAATAGAAAATAATACTATATTTTTACACATACCCCTCAAAATTACACACAAACACTTCAATTATCGAGAGTCTACACAAAATTGCGGAACGGATCTTCAGTCCGGTGGAGCCAAAATCCCGGATATACTTAGTTTATAAAGTTTAAAAAAAGCCCACAAGGTTCAGGGAGTTCATAAACCTTATGGACTTTCGACTTATTTATCCTACTTTTGCACAAACAGATATTCTCGACTATGAAAAAAATTGCCGCAATACACGATTTGTCAGGTTATGGCCGGGCCTCCCTGACAGTCGCCATCCCCATTCTTTCTTATATGGGGTATCAGGTTTGCCCTCTCCCCACGGCTATTTTATCCGCCCACAGCGAATACAAAGATTTCCGTAGCTTCGATCTGACCGACCAGATGCAGGGGATCATCGATCATTGGAAAGAACTGGACTTACATTTCGATGCTTTGTATTCGGGTTATCTGGCATCGGAAAAACAAATGAATATCGTATCCGGATTTTTCGATGATTTCAGTCAGGACGACAATTTCATCTTAGTCGATCCTGTTTTAGGAGACCACGGTAAACTCTATCCGGGGATGGATACCGGCATGATAACAGGGATGCGCGAACTGTGTAAAAAAGCGAATGTGATCACACCCAACCTGACGGAAGCGGCCTTTCTTTTAGATACGGCGCCATCTCCTCACACACCCCCGGCCGAAGCGATCGAATGGTGTAAAGCCCTCAGTAAACTCGGGCCGGAATATGTTATCATCACTTCGGCTCCGTCGGGAAATGAAAAAAAAGTGGCTACGCTCGCTTATAATAAGAACGACGAACGCCTGTGGCGGGTGAGCAGCGATTACGTTGCAGCCAGTTATCCGGGTACCGGTGATGCTTTTGCAAGTGTCATCACCGGTTGTCTGCTCAACGGCGACAGTTTACCTGAAGCGATCGAACGGGCTGTACACTTCATCAACATGGGAATCAAGGCTACTTTCGGGTATGCCCACAATCCTTTAGACGGGATGAACCAGGAAAAAGTGCTTCACTACCTGAACGAATCCCTGCCCTATTTCACTTACGAACTATTGCCCGGATGATCAAAGCGATTATTACCGATCTGGACGGTACACTTCTTCCCAGAGGCGGGAGCATCAGTGCCGATACCCTGGAAGCCTTCCGGCTAGCCGGGAATAAAGGATGTATCCGGATCATTGCAACAGGCCGTAACCTGTATTCCGCCCTCAAAATATTACCTGCCGGTTTTCCGATAGATTATCTGGTTTTCTCTTCCGGTGCCGGTACACTACGTTGGAGCGATCGCCGATTGCTGTCGGCTCATCACCTCAGTATGTCCGAGACCCGGGAAATAGCCTCTTATCTTTGGGAATATAATATCAATTTCACCATCCAACGGGAAATCCCGGATAACCATTATTTTTATTACACAACCCTTTACCCGATACATCCCGATTACCAAAAACGCCTGGCCACCTACCGGCCTTTCGGAAGCCCGATAGAATCACCGGCCGGCATACAGGGTAAAGCCACCCAATTCGTGATGATTCTCGATGCCCTGCAATTACGGTTACTAGAAAAAATCCGTTCGGATTTAGCCGGTTATTCCGTAGTACGCTCCACTTCGCCTTTAGACAACCGGGCGATCTGGCTGGAAATTTTTGCCGGCGGTATCCATAAAGGCAATAGCTGTCAAACTCTTTTAAAAAAACTGAATATCAATTGTAAAGAGGTTGCCGGACTAGGCAATGATTATAATGATATCGATTTTCTGGATATTTGTGCCGAAGCCTATTTGGTAGCCAATGCCCCGGTTAATTTACAAAGACACTATAAATTAGTAAGATCGGACAAAGAAGAAGGATTTACAGAATTTATATCCAAAGTATTATAATTCCAGAAACATTCCCGAAACTTTTTGTCAGAAAAAATTCACTTTATCATAGCCGAACGAACTTTCAGTTCTACCGGTAAAACTTTAGTTTTCCGATTCAGCTTCTCTGCCGAGAATCCGGAGTTTTTTTTGAACTCAAGGTTCACCCGACTATGACAAAAGAAGCCAACCTATAATACTTTCCCTTCCACTAACAACCGCTCCATATCTTTTTGCAGTTTAAACGCTTCTTCCCGTGCACGTACGGCAAAATTTTCTGTACGGTCGGCAAAAATAATGCCCCGGGAAGAATTGACTATCAAGCCACAATGTGCATTCATTCCATATTTTGCCACTTCTTCGAGACTTCCGCCCTGAGCTCCGACTCCCGGCACCAACAGAAAATGATCGGGCACGATCCGGCGGATTCCGGCCAGCATCTCGGCTTTTGTCGCTCCGACAACGTACATCATATTCCGGGCATTCCCCCAGTCCTGTGATTTTTCGAGTACCTTTTCATACAATTTCATCCCTTCGCTTTCAAAAAACTGGAAGTCATAAGCTCCTTTATTGGAAGTCAAGGCCAGAAGTACAACCCACTTTCCCTCATATTGCAGGAAAGGAGTCACCGAATCTTCTCCCATATAGGGAGCCACCGTGATCGAATCGAAAGCAAGAGTTTCCAGAAAAGCTTTGGCATACATCTGCGAAGTATTTCCGATATCCCCCCGCTTAGCATCCGCAATAGTAAAAATATCCGGGTAACTCGTCCGGATATAGTGTATAGTCTTCTCCAGACTTTTCCATCCTTCGACACCCCGGCTTTCATAAAAAGCGATATTGGGTTTATAGGCGATAGCCACCTCGGCCGTCGCATCGATAACGGCTTTATTAAATTCAAAAACAGGATCTTCCAACTGTAGCAAATGCGGGGGAATCTTAGCGATATCCGAGTCTAAGCCGACACAAAGGAAGGATTTCTTTGCCTTTATCTGTTCAAATAATTGATTATAATCCATATGATTTAATTGTAAATGATAAATCGTACATTTCTACAGTCCGCTTTCTTTCAAACGCTCGGTATTTTCTTCGATCTGCAGTTTTTCGATAATCTCGTCGATTTCGCCGTCCATCACAGCCTGTAAATTATAAAGTGTAAAGTTGATCCGGTGATCGGTTACCCGTCCTTGCGGATAATTATAGGTACGGATTTTAGCAGAACGGTCACCTGTACTGACCATCGTCTTGCGTTTAGCCGAAATGTCGTCGATGTATTTCTGATGTTCTTTATCATAGATAAAAGTACGCAAACGGGAAAGTGCCCTTTCTTTATTCTTCGGTTGATCCCGGGTTTCGGTACATTCGATCAGGATTTCTTCGGCCACACCGGTATTGGGATTTTGCCAGACATACCGCAGCCGGACACCGGATTCCACTTTATTCACATTCTGTCCTCCTGCTCCTCCCGAACGGAAAGTATCCCATTTGATCGCCCCCTCGTTGATTTCCACTTCAAAAGCCTCGGCTTCGGGCAATACCGCCACGGTAGCTGCCGAAGTATGCACCCGTCCCTGTGTCTCCGTAGCAGGAACCCGTTGCACCCGGTGCACTCCCGATTCATATTTCATAATGCCGTACACACCTTTACCGGTAACACTGGCCACGATTTCTTTGTATCCTCCGGCAGTCCCTTCATTGGCATTGGTCACCTCGACTTTCCACCCTTTACGTTCACAGAATTTTGCGTACATCCGGAATAGATCGCCGGCAAACAGACAGGCTTCATCTCCTCCCGTTCCTCCCCGGATCTCGAGTATAACATTCTTACTATCGTCCGGATCTGCGGGTACCAGCAACAACTTCAATTCCTGCTCCATACCCGGCAATTTATCTTCCAGCTCTTCGATCTCCATTTCAGCCATTTCGCGAAGTTCTTTATCCTCTTCGTGCAGCAGAATATCTTTCGATTCCTCGACACTAAGCAGGGCCGCCTTAAACTTATCGGCAGTTCGGGTGATTGTCTCCAACTCCTTATACTCCTTGGTCAACCTCACATAGCGCTCCATGTCCTGAATCACTTCAGGATCGGTGATCAACTGTCCGATCTCCTTAAAACGGATATAATAAGTCTCTAATTTTTCTAATAACGGATGATTCATTTACCCTTTTTTATGATTTGGCACAAAAGTAAGAAATAGTTTAGAAAGTTCATAAAGTTTAGAAAGCCAACCCGATTTTTCATTTATGCTTCGGATCTGCAGATGCTGAGATCCACATCAGCCGCATATGATCTACCGTCTCTACCAGAGGATAGAAATGAAAATCCGGATAAAGGCTGAGTATCCTGGCGTTCGAATATCGTGAACAATGTTGAGACGACCGGGCAGTCTCACGGGTAAAAGCAGGCTTAGATCCGGAAAGGTATCCCCAACAGGCCAGCATCCTCCATACCAGTTCGGTCATCCAGGGTGCAAGATTCCACCAGGGAGGCTGTACTCCATTCACCCGGGCTATAGCTGTAAAAAGTTCCTGATAAGTATAATTTCCTCCATTCAACACAAAACGTTCCCCACTCACCAAAGGATCTTCACACAACCGGATCATCAATTCGCACACATCCCGGACATCCACATATCCGGTCATGCCCCGCGTATAAAAAGGAATTCCTTTAGCAGCGGTAAAAAACAATCGTGCACTACTGCGATGCCACATACCCGCCCCCAGAATCACCGACGGACATACGATAACTGCATTCAATCCATAACCGATATATTTCCGGATCAGTTTTTCAGCAGCCGTTTTACTTTGAGAATAAACCGAATGCTCTCTACCGGCGATAACAGGTGTATCCTCGTCGATCAAATCTTCCGGTTGCCGGGCATCACCAAGGGCTGCGATCGAACTGACATAACAAAGCCTCACCTGATATTCCAGACACAGAGCCGCCACGTTTTCAGTCCCTTGCAGGTTGGTATTCATCAGATGCATCCGATCCGTCCCCGAAAAAGACACCACAGCAGCACAGTGATAAACATAGTCAGCCCGCCGGACATATTCGGCCAGCCCCTCCTTTTGCACCACATCCCCTTCGACCCAATTGATCGTGTTCCAATATTTTTCACCATCAGGATACTGTAAAAATACAGCCCGGGAATCTTCCAGCCGGCTCTGTTTTCTACGCAATGCCGAAACCGAATGGCCTGAAACAGCCAAAAAATACAATAAATGGCTACCCAATAATCCGGTTGCACCTGTCACAAAAACCATACGTTTACTTATTTGAATAATCGAGCCGACGACTCAACAACTATACCGACCAATGAAAACGAACCGACTTTTCCAAATGTTCGTTCAGACTATAATAAACGGGACAAGTCTGTGCCACCCGCTCCAAAACAATCCGGTCTTTGGCAGAATAAGCTTTCGCAGGCATAAAAATATCGATTCCGATTCTTACAATACGCCGGGGCTCTGTCCCCATAGTCTTCGTTATCTCCATCTCTGTACCTTCCAGATCGATGTTATGCTGACCGGCATAAATCCCCATGGTAGTCAATATACAAGAACCTAAAGCAGCAGCACACAAATCGGTGGGTGAAAAAGCTTCCCCTTTACCACAATTATCGACCGGAGCGTCGTCATCATCTTCGTACCGCTCGCCACATGTTCACACTCCACGCGGAGTTGTCCCAAATATTTTGCTTTCATTGTCGCCATAACACATTCTTTTTATATTATTACTGAAATTAGTCTAATCCAATCCTTATCTTTTTAACGAATCCTTCATTAAATCGTTATTCTTTCTATTCAAACACCTGAATCGCTTCCTTTACATGTTCAATCTTTAAATCAGGCCCGATCACCAAAATCAAATCGAAGCGCACCTCAGCCCGAATCCCTTTCGCTTTAATATAGGCATCCGTCGCTATACGGATATTTCTTCTCTTGCGGTAATCCAACAGTTCCTCGGGATGTTCTTCCGGCAAATCACGGGTTTTCACCTCTACAACCACCAACAGATCCCCTTTCAGGCAAATAACATCCAATTCCCGGTGTTTTAACCTCCAGTTGCGTTCTAAAACAACATACCCCTCCCGCACCAAATATTCAACCGCCTTCTCCTCTCCTTTCCGCCCCAAATCATTATGAGCTGCCATGATTTATTTTACTTTTTCCAAATATAAACAAAAAAACAATACCGTCTTCTCTTTCATTTACAAAAGAGTACAAATTCAAATTTAGCCAAACGCTTTTTGATTTGTGAACAAAAATGACTACCTTTGTAAGGTTTTTGGGAAAAAGTAGTTATGGCGAAGAAAAAGATTCTTTTTATATCTCAAGAGATCATGCCTTATTTACCTGAATCGGAAATGGCCCATATCGGCCGTTACTTACCTCAGGGGAATCAGGAAAAAGGCAAAGAAATCAGGACATTCATGCCGCGTTATGGATGTATTAACGAAAGACGTAACCAGCTTCACGAAGTGATTCGCCTGTCGGGAATGAATTTGATCATCAATGACACAGACCACCCGTTGATTATCAAGGTAGCCTCTATCCAATCTGCCCGGATGCAGGTATATTTTATCGACAATGAAGACTATTTTCAACGGAAACATGTGATTACCGATGAAAAAGGGTCTTTCTTCCCGGACAATGACGAACGGGCGATCTTTTTTACCAGAGGAGTATTCGAAACGGTAAAAAAATTAAGATGGGCTCCGGACCTGATCTATTGCCAGGGCTGGTTCACCGCTTTAGTGCCTCTGTATCTGAAAAAGGAATACAACGAAGATCCGATATTCGCTCATTCTAAAGTAGTATATTCTACCTATAATGACCAGTTCGGTGGCACCTTAGACCAGGATTTTCAAAAGAAAGTATTGAGTGAAAATATTACTTCGGAAGATGTACGTATCCTGAGCGAACCGACCCATACGAACGTCAATAAACTGGCTTTCGATTATTCGGATGGAATTATTTTCAATAGCTCTAATGTCGATCCGGAACTAAAGGCTTATGCGACACAAAGCGGTAAACCGGTGACAGAATATACCACTCCGGAAGAATACATCGAAAATTACGCCACCTTCTTCGATCAGATTCTGGAAAGTCCGGCAAAAAAATAATTTTATCAGTTATAAAAATAGGGAAACGATCGTTTCCCCATTTTTACCTTCTTTTTATTTCTTCATCAACGCTTGTTGCCATTTCCAGGCATTGGCCAGAGTTTCTTCGATAGGAACTTCGGCTTTCCATCCCAATTCCTGATTAGCCAGGGTAGTATCTGCCCATACTTTCTCGATATCTCCGGCCCGTCGTCCTACGATTTTGTAGTTTACTTTTTCGCCGGTAGCTTTTTCAAAAGCTTTGATCAAACCCAATACCGAAAGCCCGTTTCCTGTTCCGATATTGAAATATTCGTAATTGGCTTTATTTTTTCCGTCGAGTAAACGCCGGATAGCCACAACGTGAGCTTTCGCCAAATCGACCACATCGATATAATCCCGGATCGGAGAACCGTCGGGCGTATTGTAATCATCCCCGAAGACACTCAATTGCGGACGGATACCTGCCACCGTCTGGGTCAGGAAAGGAATCAGGTTATTCGGTACACCGTTAGGCAATTCCCCGATCAGAGCAGAAGGATGAGCACCGATCGGATTGAAATAACGCAGTGCCAATAAGTTCATGCCAGACTCTACTTTCGCAAAGTCCCGCATAATATCTTCACACATCGCTTTTGTATTTCCATAAGGAGATTCGGCTTGTTTACGGGGTGTTTGTTCGGTAACCGGCAAAACATCGGCTTGTCCATACACCGTACAGGAAGAGGAGAAGACGAGATTCTTTACTCCGAACTCACGCATTCCGGCAATGACGTTCATTAATGAATTCAGGTTATTCCGGTAATATTCCAAAGGTTTCTGCACCGATTCGCCCACAGCCTTCAAAGCGGCAAAATGGATAACCGCTTTTATATCCTGATGCCGGCGAAAGAAATCGCGCACCTGTTCTCCTTCTGTCAGATCGATCTGTTCAAACTCAGGCCGGATGCCTGTAATCTTTTCAATTCCGTCTAATACGCCGATATTGGAATTACACAAATTATCCACAATAACGACATCATATCCATTCTGTTGCAACTCCACCACGGTATGCGAACCGATATAGCCGGTCCCCCCTGTTACAAAAATCTTCATAAGGCTAAAAATTTATTGTTTTATTCTGTATTTCATGCAAAGTAAGTAATAAAATATTAAAATTGGTCGCTTCAACAGGGTGAAATTAATTTTTTCGGGTTATTGGCGGATATCCGTTTTTTTCTTACTTTTGTACTATGCATAAATTTATTGAATACATATCCGATTTGCTATTTTTACACGATTGCGTAATCATTCCGGACTTCGGGGGATTTATCTGCAACTATAAAAGTGCTTATATCGACGACGAGAGTGGTTTGATTTGCCCACCCTCTAAGGATATTTTATTCAACCGTAACCTGACCCACAATGACGGATTGTTGGTCAGTTGGATTGCCGGCAAAGAAAATATCAGCTATGAGAAGGCTACTTCCCAGCTGATGCGTGATCTCGGTTGTGCTCAGTCACCACAGAGCGCCTTCATTCTGAATCTTGGTCTGGAATCTCTTCATGTCCGTATGCCACGTCATGTCGAAAACGGACAGGCTGTTGCAGAATTCCTTGAAAAGCATGACAAAGTAGAGTTTGTAACAGACCGCCGTTTTAATATCATTTTCGAACCCGGAAAACATAATTTTTTTGCAGAAACCTTAGGAATGGAGCCACTTCCAGTGGTGAAGGTCGGTTTATCCGATAAAATAAAACCCGCCGTATCGGGTACCAGCAGGTCAACCCAAAACCCGGATATTCCCAAATATATCAATTTAGAATCTTCCGGTAATATTCTGCACCGTCTTTTGAAATATGCTCTAGGAGCGACAGCTATCGCAGGTATCGTCATCATTACCCAACTGGATTTCTTCCACACGGCTTCCGATCCGAACCGGGATGTGAATAGTTCCGGCGTACAACCGGTCATTCCTGCTATTCAGTCATCTGCATCCGGAAAAATCACTTGTAACAAAGTAATTTCCCCTTCGCAAGACTACGTTGACTACGATCCGGTCAACGATTTGAAGTGGTAATTTTTATCAAAGCCTCTACGACAGAAAAAAGGATATATAGGGGGATGATAAAAATGAGAATCCCCTTTCCCCAAATACCTGCCGATATAATCAAACATATAAAATAGCAATAACGAATCTTATTCTCCCGCCAGCCGAATCCCGAAATCTTCAACGAAAACATCGGTAATTCACTGATCAAAAGAATAGACAGGATAAAGGCACTGCTTGCCAATACCCCCGGCTTTCCGAACAAGGTCATATAGAGTTCCGGAGTATAATAACTTCCGAAAACCAGGCATACCCAAAACAATGCATTAGCAGGCGTAGGCATACCGATAAACGAAGTGGCCTGACGTACATCGAGATTAAATTTAGCCAAGCGGTAAGCCGAGAAAGGAGCGATCACGACCGGCATGACAGCTGTAATCTGCTGTCCCAGCGTCCAGGTGGCAAAATGCAGGAAATCACCTCCCGGTAATTCTCTAACGATCAGAAAATACGCCAGAATAGCAGGAGCAACCCCGAAACTGACCATATCGGCCAGCGAATCGAGTTCTTTCCCTATCTCCGACTTGACATGCAACAGACGGGCGGTCATCCCGTCGAAAAAATCGAAAACCATCCCCACCAGGATCAGGATAGCAGCAGCGGTCAACAGTCCGTACATAGCCAGAAAGATAGCCAGCGTACCGGAAATAACATTCATACAAGTGATCAGGTTGGGGATTTGTTTTCTCATAACTAATATATTAATAATTTCAATCGATATTTCCGTAAAAACGTAAAGTCAACTCAGGATTGGCAGGTGCATTACTAATCACACTGATTAAACAAGTCACCTTCCCGGCATCGGCTCCTGATTTCGTATTCACCTTCAAAGCAGCCGCTTCTCCCGGTTTCAGTTCCTTCCGGGTCATTTCGACAGTTACCCGCTCATCGTTGGAATATATACGATGAATCGTCAAAGGAGTTTGGCCGGTATTTTTTATCTGATAAGTACAGGAAACCACTTGAGCAGCAGGAGTATGCCCGAAGTTATGATATCGTTTGTCCGCTTC
>ERZ837380.4236-NODE-4236-length-12276-cov-4.273873_pt1 | contig 12276 bp, 9 predicted proteins | sample MGYA00519685_ERZ837380 | MGnify/ENA primary metagenome ERZ837380 (study PRJEB31850, sample SAMEA3708817) | human gut metagenome | biome: human gut; feature: human-associated habitat; material: faeces | place: China | collected 2014 ...
ATATTTATTTCTTATTTCTATAGCCTTCATATAATTTCCTCTTTTCAAATTTTCTCTTAAAATTTTCATTTATAATTTTATCATTTAATATTAAATTGTCAATTGTAAATGATGTTTGACGCAAGTCAAAATTATAATTATTTTTCAACTGAGCCAATTAGCTCTCTTGTTTCATCAATATTCTCTTCAATTTTTACATTCAAAATTTTATTTACAAATTTTTCTGATTGTTCTTCGCTTCCCGCGACTTTTACCATCATGTAATTTGTTGTGTGTCCTTTAAAGAAGCCGCATTCAAACTCTTCAAATAATACTTTTACAGTTTTGCCTATATAATTTCGGTTGTGTCTATTTTCCGTATTATTTGATAATTCTATTAATTTATTGCTTCTTTCTTCTTTTTTATTTCCGTCTATTTGGTTTGGCATTTTCTCTGCAACAGTGCCTCTCCTTGGTGAATATTTGAAAACATGTAATCTGTAAAAATCAATCTCTTTCAAAAATTCGTATGTCTTTGCAAATTCTTCGTCTGTTTCACCTGGGAATCCCACTATAACATCTGTTGTAAAGCTTGCCTCTGGATAATACTTTCTAAGTATGGCAACCGCATCTCTATAAATTTGTGTTGTATATTTTCTATTCATTCTCTTTAAAGTTTCGTCACAGCCACTCTGTAAAGACAAATGGAAATGGTCACAAATTTTATCTAATTTAGATATTCTTGTTGCAAATTCTTCATCTACAATAGTTGGTTCTAGTGAGCTAAGCCTTATTCTATCTATTCCATCAATTTTGTTTATAGCCTCTAATAAATCTATTAATCTTATTTTTTTAGAAGTATTTTCATTATCAAAATCTTTACCATAAGAAGCAACATGTATTCCTGTAATTACAACTTCTTTTATGTTTTCTTTTACAATCTTTTCAATTTCAGAAACAACACTTTCAATCTTTCTACTTCTTATTCTTCCTCTTGCATATGGAATTATGCAGTATGAGCAAAACATATTACATCCATCTTGAACTTTTACAACTGCTCTATTTTTTTCCGTATATGTAACATCACCAAAGTCTAAAAATTCTTTCTGTTTTGATACATCATCTATTTCCGCTTCTTGATTTATTTTTCCCTGTTCGGCCATTTCTTTTATATATTTTTCCACAATTTGTACAATTTCATTTTTCTCATTTATACCTAAAATTATATCTATTTCTGGAATTTGCTCTAATTCATTTTTGGCAACTTGTGCATAACAGCCACACACAACTAAAACAGCAATAGGATTAATTTCTTTAACTCTTCTAAGCATCTGCCTAGATTTTCTTTCTGCCATATTGGTAACAGTACACGTATTTATTACATAGATGTCTGCTTTTTGTGTATTTTCAACTATTTCATAATTATTCTTTATAAATTGCTGTTCCATCGCATTTGTTTCATACTGGTTAACTTTACAACCTAGAGTATAAAAACTGACTGTTTTCTTCATTTAAAGTTCATTCCTTACAATATATTTAGGTTTTATTTTGTCTCCTATAGACATTAAATCTCATTAAAATTATTATACATAAAATTTAATTACCTGTCTATTTTAGCACGTTTCGGCTAAATTAGCAATAACAAATGGTTCTTCCTGCAATATTTTATTTATTTTTGGAAATTAGTATTACTTTCCTAATAAAAAAAGAATAAGCGGTGCTTATTATAGCACCGCCTACTTCAAAGGGCTTAAGAACTTATGCCGGAACCTTCATCCAGACGCTCCAGCCACTCTCTTCCGGAAGTGCTTTGTAAAGCATTCCAGGGAAACGTTCGGTAAAAAACGAGATCATGTTGAGTGCCTTCATTTCTGTAAGAGCACTGCCAATTCCAGTCTTCTCCTGGGTTTCAGAGGTGGGGGTTGCAGGAAGAATTTTCTCCCATCCGTTCTTTTTTGCTTCGTCAATGTTGTTAGGCATTGGACTAAAGCCTCCTTTAAAAATTATTTATCCTAACGGATATAAAAATATTATAGCATGTTTTCTCTTATTTTTCAAGTATTACGTCGGACAACCGTTCGACACGATTTGACATTTTTTTACATTTTATTTATTTATATTCTTTTTTATTTTTTGTCTTACATATTCATAAAGCATTATTCCTGTTGCAACAGATGCATTTAAGCTTTCTGTTTTACCAAGCATTGGTATTTTTACTTTACTATCTGCCATTTGCTGTACTTCTTTTGTTACTCCACTTGCTTCGTTTCCAATTACTATTACTTTTTTATTATAGTCTATATCATAAATACTGTTTTCTGTATCTAGTGATGTTGCAACTACTTTAAATTTGTTTTTTTTAGCCTCTTTTAATGTATTTACTAATGAATTTGTTTCTATTATTTTTATTCTTAATATTGCTCCCATTGTAGACCTTACAACTTTTGGATTATATGCATCTGCAGTATTTTTTGTAACTATAATTTGTTTTAAATTTATACTATCTGCAGTTCTTAATATTGTTCCCAAATTTCCTGGATCTTGAATTCCATCTAGTGCAAGTATTAAGTCTGCTTTATAGTCTATTTCTTCTTTATTTGGCTTTTTTATTATAGCTAAAATTCCTTGTGGAGCAACAACATCTGTTAAAATTTCAAATACTTTTTTGCTAACATAAATGCAATTATATTTTGCAATAGCATACATTAACTTTTGAGGAATTGCAGCAGATGTTGTGCAATCTTCACAAATTACTATTTTTTCAATTTGGGCATTTTCTTCTATTGCCTCTTCTATAACCTTTATTCCCTCTATTACATAAACTCCCGCTTCGTCTCTGTACTTTTTTTCTTTTAGCTTTTTTATTTGCTTTACAATTTCATTATCTTTACTTGTTATTACTTGCATTATCAACATTCCTTCCTCTAACAACAAATTCAAAAAATATTATGCATAATAAGCTTTAATTACTATAAGATTTTAATTTAAAGCATTACTCTTAGCAACCGCTATATTACTTTGCAATATTTTCACTTGAACCAATTGTAATTAACATCTCTTTTATTTTTTCTATGATTTCTTTTTCGTCTTTACTATTTACTCTTAATGTTATGTATGGTTCTACTCCTGCAGAGAATCTTAAGTCTAGTCCATATTTTGAAACCAGTGCTTTTACTGTATTTTCATCAACTTTTATGTTTTCTCTATCTAAATTTAATACTATAGATTTTTCTTTTTGAGTTACCTTTATAATAGCTGCTTTTCTTGCAAGTATTTTTATTCTTGCAATTTCAATTAAATTTTCAACTTCTTCTGGCATACTTCCATATCTATCTATTATTTCGTCTATTACATCTTCTATATCTTTATTTGTTCTGCATAGAGCAATATCTTGATATATTTCTATTTTCTGAGAACTATCTTCTATGTAGCTATCTGGAATATAGCTAGAAAGATTAATTTCAATTTGAACTTCTTGTTCTTGTTTAACTTCAATTCCTTGCATTTCTTTAACAACTTCATCTAATAGTTTGCAGTAAGTATCATATCCAACCTGTTCCATATGTCCAGACTGAATTTCTCCAAGCATACTTCCTGCTCCTCTTATTTCTAAGTCTCTCATTGCAATTTTAAAACCAGAACCAAATTCTGTAAATTCTTTTATTGCTTTTAATCTTTTATCTGCAATTTCTGATAATAGTTTATCCCTTCTATAGGTAATATATGCATAACCTTGTCTATCTGATCTACCAACTCTTCCTCTTATTTGATAAAGCTGTGCTAGTCCTAATCTATCTGCATTTTCTACGATTATTGTATTTGCATTTGGAATGTCTATTCCAGATTCTAATATTGTTGTACAAACTAGTACGTCTATTTTATGCTCTATAAATTCTTGCATTATGCTTTCTATTTGTGCACCTGTCATTTTTCCGTGTGCAAAATCCACTTTTGCCTCTGGAACTAATTTTGATATTTCATCTGCTTTTTTTATTATTTGTTCTACGTTATTAAATAGATAAAATACTTGACCTTTTCTTTCTAATTCTTTTGTTATAGCTTCTTTTATAACTTCTTTATCGTATTCTAATACATAAGTCTGAACAGGCTTTCTATTTTGTGGTGGTTCATAAATAACAGACATATCTCTTACGCCAACAATAGACATATGCAATGTTCTTGGTATTGGAGTTGCTGTCATTGTTAGTACATCTATATTTTCTTTTAATTTTTTAATTTTTTCTTTGTCTTTAACGCCAAATCTGTGTTCTTCGTCTATTATTAAAAGTCCTAAGTCTTTAAACTCCACATCTTTACTAAGTAATCTGTGTGTTCCAACTACAACATCTACTTCACCAAGTTTTAGTTTTCTTACAACTTCTTCTTGCTCTTTTTTTGTTCTAAATCTATTTAGTAATTCTACTTTAATTGCAAAACCTTCCATTCTAGATTTAAATTCTTCATATTGTTGATTTGCAAGTATTGTTGTTGGTACCAAATATGCAACTTGCTTTTGGTCCATTACTGCCTTAAAAGCAGCTCTTATTGCAACTTCGGTTTTTCCATAACCAACATCACCACAAAGTAGTCTGTCCATTGGTTTATCTGATTCCATATCTTTTTTTACTTCTGAAATACATCTTAATTGGTCATCTGTTTCCTGATATGGAAAATTGTCTTCAAATTGTTTTTGCCAAGGTGTATCTTTAGAAAACATAAAGCCTTTTGCTTTTTGTCTTCTTGCATATAATTCTATTAAATCTCTTGCAACTTCTTTTAAGTTCGATTTAACTCTTGCTTTTGTGTTTTCCCATTCTTTGCTTCCAAGTCTATTTAGCTTTGGCTCACCTTCTCCTCCACCAACAAACTTTCTAATGTTGTCTAACATATCTGTTGGCACATATAAAACATCATCATTTTTGTATTTTACTTTTATATAGTCTTTGGTTATTCCATCTGCCGTTGTTATAGTATTTACACCAATATAAATTCCTATACCTTGTGTTTTATGAACAACATAATCTCCTGCTCGTAAGTCTGCAAATACTACTTTTTCACCTTGCTTAAAAGCATCTGAATTTTTCTTCTTTTTAACTTCTCCATTTATAAAATCTTCGCCAGTAATTACTAATGTATTTAGTTCAAAATCTTCAAATCCAGAAGATAGACTTCCATTGGAAATTACTACTATTCCCTTTTCTAAATTTTCTTCTATGGAACTTTGATAAATTTTTTCTTCTGGTTCTTCTAATTTTTCTATATACTTATACTTAATTTCTTCTGGTTCTAGTAAGTCTTCTATTTTTTTAGCACTATGCTCATTTCCAGAAAGTATGATTATTTTTTTCTTTTCTTCTTGTGCTTTTTTTATTTCTGTTGTAAGTAAGTTTAGTTCACTTTTAAAGAAATGTACATCTCTATATTTAAAATTAAACACGTTATTAGAAGATTTTATATTACTTGTTTCTTTTAATAAATCTGTTTCATATAAATATACTTTTTGTCTGTTTATATCTTCTATTTTTATTTGGTCAATATTTTTTATTGAGTCTGGAACTATTCTGCCTTTATCTAGTAGATTTTCTATTAAATTATTATTGTCTCTTATTATGCTTTCTTGTCTTGCATTTACTTTATCTATATCATCTATTAATAGCAAATATTGACCGTCTAAGTAATCTATAAATGTGTTTTGATTTTTATAAAATATATTAAAATACTTGTCTATTTTACTAATATAATCTCCAGATTTAATTAGTTCTATGTCTTCTCTTATGTTTTTTTGATTTTCTTCATCCAAAACTTTTGATAGTACATTTTTTTCTATTTTATCGCAAATTTCTTCTATGTTTTGCGTAACTATTAGCTCGTGAGATGGGTATACTGTTACTTCTTCTAACATTTTTATTGTTCTTTGAGATGTTATGCTAAAGCTTCTTACAGAATCTACTTCGTCTCCCCAAAACTCGATTCTTATGCCTTGTGTTTTAGTAGTTCCAATGTCTAGTATTCCACCTCTTATTGCAAATTGACCTTTTCCATCTACAATTTCCGATCTTTCATAGCCTAAATTTACTAATGCTTTTTTTAAACTTTCTTGGTCAAAGTTTTTTCCAACTTTAAATTCCAATACTGTATTGTATATTTCTTCTCTAGAAATCATTTTTTGCATTAGAGCTTCTATTGTTGTAACAACTATTAACTTTTCCTTTGAAGCCTTCTTTTTAGACTGAGCATATATTTTGTTTAATGTGTCTATTCTTTCATATGGAAGGTCTTTGCTTTCCGCAATATAGTCATATGATGCAACTTCTCTTTTAGGAAAATATACAACATTGTTTGTAAAGTATTGTAAATCTTTAATTATTTTACTTGCTTGTAACTCATTATATGTTAATATACAAATATTTTGATTTGTATATTTTTTAGTTGCTTCTATTAGCTGTGTTTTTCCAACGCTAGATAAGCCCGCAATCATTATGGGGCTTATTTTTTCTTTTATTTTTGAAATGTATTCTGAAAATTTTGGTTTATTTTCAAGTTCTTTTATTAGAAAATTCATATTTTATTGTATTCCTTTCCAAGGTCACAATTTAATCTAAAAAATAAAGATATTAAAAGCTTTTTTCTTATGACTGTAGGGTTTCGAAATTTTTTATTATTGCATTTCTCATAATTAAAACCTATTTAACTTTCTATTTTTAGATTTTCCTTTAATAATTTTCTAGATATTTTATATATATTTTTGCGCAACATTCACAATCAAATTCTGCTCTGTGGTAGCCTTCCTCAGTTATTCCTATACACTTAGATACTGTGTTTAGTTTATGATTTGGCAAGTTTGGAAGCATTTTTCTACTTATTGCAACTGTGTCTACTACTTTATTTTTTGAAAAGCTTTTGCCAGAACTGTTTTGCAAAAAGCTATAATCAAAATTTGCATTGTGTGCTACAATTATATTGTTTCCAATAAATTCTACAAGTTTTGGCATTATATCTTCAACTACTGGTGCATTTTCTACCATTTTGTTAGTTATTCCTGTAATTCTTGTAATTGTAGAAGATATTGGTACTTTCGGCTTTATTAATGTAGAAAAAGTATCTATTTTATTTGCTCCTTCATATTTTATTGCACTTACTTCTATAAGCTCATTATACAAAGGAGATAAACCTGTTGTTTCTACGTCTATTGCAACAAATTTAACTTCTTTAGCTATTTTTTCTTTTGCTTCTTTTATTTCAGTTTGTGTGATTTTTTTATATGTCACTTTATAATTTCTCCTCTTTGCTATTCAAATTATATTATATTTTGCCTTAATATAATACTATAAAATGGCTTAAAAATCAATATTTATTTGATTTATTCATATGATTGTGATATAATAAATTGACTGGCATTTAGCTAGTATTATTATTGAGGAGGTTTTATTTCTTATGGACAATCGGTTAGGCATTTTAGGGGAATCAAAACCCAAACAGGGTTCTGTACTCGTGTATGGAACTAAGTGGAACATGGCGAACAGTCGGAGTCACGGAACCGCTCAGGTATGGATCGCAAATGCGAACCCTTGCGACTTTTTCTTTGAGGAAGGCGACAGCACTCTTGTTGAGCTTCGCTTTTCTGCAGGACGAGTTTATACTCGCCCTGGTACCATTCGCAAAAAGGCTTTGCAGTTTTTCAAACTTGATATAAATCGTCTTGCGAGCTATGGTTCTTCCAAAGTGGAGTATTTTCTTCAGCAGGAGAACTTAACTGAAGAAGGCAGCCAGCATTGGATCTGTGTGATTTTCCATTGCAAAGACAAGCGGGTTGGCAAAAAGATCCAAGAAAAACTTGTGAAAGCACTCCGTAATCGTTAATCCTCAAACACCTGTCATTCAAATGGATGGCAGGTGTTTTTTGCTTTTTTATTAATTTTGTGCTATAATATAAGTATTGAGATGCATTTCTCAAATAATTTTTAAGGAGGTTGTACTTAAATGAAGTACACTATTACCATTACGAAACGGAATCTGAACAGCGGTGTTTTCTGTTCGCTTTCTACTCGGGGGCAATTGCTAATTGCTATTCCTCTTAGCGATGAAGATGCAAACACACACTCTCTTGCAGAGCTCAACAGCATGTTTGCACCTCTCAAGAAGGATATTCAAAAAACTCTTCACAACAGGTGGCACAATTACTATGACTTGCAGTGTTACAGAGGGCTCAGTTCTATTTATTCCTACAACATCATAATTACACTTTCACACGCCCGAATTCCAGAAAACGAAGGACTCATTGAATTCATTGCAAAAGACATCGAGGCAATGCTTGATGCCCATCCCGAAGTAATGTAACTTCCTAACAGCTGGCTATTTTATTATAGCCAGCTGTTTCTAATCACAATTTTTTATTATTGTTTCTAAAGAATTTACTACATAATCTATTTCATTTCTTGTATTTTCCTCTCCTAGTGTTAATCTTATTGTTCCATTTAACCATTCTCTTGGAAGACCTATTGCAAGTAACACATGAGATGGTGTGTTTTCTCCAGAAGAGCAAGCGGAGCCTCCAGATGCACATATTCCTCTTTTATCAAGAGCTAACAATATTTCTTGTGAATCCTTGTCTTTAAAAGATATACTAATGTGTCCTGGCAGTCTTCTATTTAAATCTCCATTTATCTTTACATTCTCAATTTTTCTAGTTACTTTCTCTATAAAATAATTTCTTAAATTTAGCAAATATCTATTATATTCATATATTCTATTATCTGCAATTTCTATTGCTTTTCCAAGTCCTACAATTCCTGCAACATTTTCCGTGCCAGACCTTTTATTTCTTTCTTGATGTCCCCCATCTTGAACTCTTTCAAAGTTAATGCCATTTTTCACATATAAAGCACCAACACCTTTTGGTCCATAAAACTTATGTGCAGATAAAGACAACATATCTATATTCATATTTTTCACATCTATCTTCACATTTCCAATTGCCTGAACCGCATCTGTATGAAATATAATGTTACGCTTATGAGCAATCTCCCCTATTTGTTTTATATTTTGTATAGTACCAATCTCATTATTTGCTGTCATAACGCTAATTAATATTGTTTCTTTAGTAATTGCTTGTTCTAATTGTTTTAAGTCTACAAATCCATTCTCGTTACAATTAAGGTATGTTACTCTGAATCCTTTTTTCTCTAAATTTTTACAAGCATTTAAAATTGCCGGATGCTCTATTTTAGACGTAATAATATGATTCCCTCTATTACAATTTGCATATGCAATTCCTTTTATAGCTAAATTATCACTTTCACTTCCACAAGAAGTAAAATAAACTTCATCTTTATCACAATTTAATGCATTTGCCACCTTGCACCTTGCATTTTCTATTGCTTTTTTTGCTTCCCTTCCAATTCCATACAAAGAAGATGGATTTCCATATTCTTCATAGAAATATGGCAGCATCTCATTTAACACATCTTTTCTAACTCTTGTAGTAGCCGAATGATCTAAATAAATTTCTTTCAAAATAATCACTTCCTATACTATTATATGCAAATAAAAAAGGCCTGTTACAGCCTTTTTTTATATTTAATTATTATCATCCCATACAATAGCTCTTGTTCCAAGAGGACTTCCAAATGGACTTCCTGCTATTGAATTTTCTTTTCGATGAATTATAATTTTCTTTATTGTATAAGTACCGCTAAAGGCACTAATATTAATAGACTTTATTGTTTCTGGAATTTCTAAACTGGTCAATCCAGAACATCCATTAAAAACAGATTTTTCTATTTCTTCTATTTTATTTAAGTTAATTTCTGTCATTTTACTTTGACCATAGAAAGCTTGTACTTTAATTTTTTTAACACTATCTATTACATCAAACTTTCCTGTTATTTGATGTTGAACTGTTATTAATGTGTCTTTATTTTTATTGTACAATACATCATCTTGCATAACATAATATGGATTATCCTTATCAATTATCAAATTAACATTATACATACCACAAATAATCATACTATTTATTTCTGATACATTTTTTCCTATTATAACATCTTTTAAGATATAACAATCGGAAAAGATTTGATTTTTTAAAGTTGTAGTATTGTCATTAAAAGTTATTTTAGTTGCATTTTGTGAGCCTCTAAATGCAAATTGTTCAATAACCGCTGCAGACTCTGTTAACTTTATTTCACTTGCTTTAGAATAACAAAATATTAAAGTTTCTGGAGTCGTTTTAGTATATATACAATTTTCTGCAGTCTTAAATTTAGTATTAGCATCATCTATTTGCACATTTGTTAAGCTATATGGTAAATTTCTTGCATTTAACGTTGTAGTACTAGCAGGAATAATTAAGGTAGTTATATTTGTTAACTCTGTAAGGTTACAAGTAAATGTAATTACACCTTGTGGTATTTCAAATTTAGTCTTATCTTTATAATAATTGTTCGAAACAAACAGCACACTTTCTTTTGTACTTGGCATTAGTATACCATTATTGTATATATAATTTTTATTATTAGTATCCATTGTTAGCTCTAGTTGTGTACAATGATCAAAAGCAGTTGGAGCTATATAATTTACATCTTTTGTTATAGTAAATTCTTTAATCTTACAGCCAAAGAACACTTCGTGTTCTATTCTTTTTATCTTATTTCCTCTTAATTTTATATTTGCTAATCCTGACATTGAAAACAACATTGTATTTAAATTTTCTATGTTGCTTGGAATTTCTATACTATTTAGACTTTTACAACTAGTAAATACATAATTATCCATACGTTTTAAACTTTCTGGCAAAGTAACTTCTTTTAAATTGCTACATGCATTAAAAGCAGATTCTTCTATTACTTCTACTCCTTCTTCTATTACTACCTTTTCAAGTGTAGCATTATTTCTAAAAGCTCCTTTACCAATTGTTTTTACGCTTCCTGGAATTATAATTGTTTTTAGTCCTTCTACATTTGCAAAAGCTCCTTCTCCAATTTTTGTTACACTACTTGGAAGTGTTAGAGTTCCTGTGTCATCTACTAATAATAGATTGCCATCATTTGATTCTAATTCTCCATTGTTTATAACATATGGATTTGGCTCAATTTCCATATTTTGTGCTATTTTTATAAGTTTTTTATCTTGTGTATTTATTGTTAATTTGCCTTTTACAACTTCAACTTTATCTAAATATTCATCACTTATATTTTTTATTATATCTTTTATTGAATTTTCTTCATTAGAGATTTTAGTATTATAGTATATACTATTTTTTCCTGCCATTAGACTTTCTTCATAAAAAGAATCATTTTCAGCTTTCTTTGCCGTCTTATATAAATTAAGTTGCTCTTTATAAGAATCCAATTCTGTAGTAATTCTAGCTTGTTGTGCTCTTGTAACAATCCCATTTTCTCCTATAGTCATATTTATGCTTATACTTGCAAGTACAAGCAGTACCACAATTGTAACAACAAGTGCAATCAATGTTATCCCTTTATTTTCTTTTTTACTACTTCTTTTTCTCTTCATTTTTGTTCCTTCCTTTATTTTTCTTTTAGTATTTGTTTTGTTTAAATATTTTATACTATAAATATTTAAAACAATTTTATTATTTAACAGTATTTCACACAATATATTATATATAATATCATTGTTGATTGCGACAACAGATAAGGATATGCAACAAGAAATAATAGAAAATATGTTTAGTGCTATGGAAAAACTTGAGGAAAATGGTTTTAGACCATGTAGCCATTTAGTGCTGACAGCATATGTTATAGGAAGATATGGCAATTCAAGGAAACAAGATGATATAGTGTACAAGCTAAAGGAATCATATATTTTATTAAAAGAAAAGTATAATAATATTACTAATGAAGATGATTATTTATTATGTGCACTATGGAGTATTAATAATATAGAAGTGGAAGTAGTAAATGATTTTATAGAAAATGTTTATGATCATGTGGCTGATTATAATATAAGAACTAAAAATGGTGTTCAAGGGCTATCAAATGCCATGATTTTAAATGGATCATCAGGTCACATGTATAGAAATATGGAATTTTTGTTACAATTACAAAAGAGAGATATAAAGATAGCCAATCAATTTTTACCTTTAGTAGGAGTGTTGTCTAACACAAATCCTAGAAGAACTGTAGATTTAGTTGAAGGTGTCATAGAAGACTTATGTGATAAGGAAGCTGAATATGAATTTTATTTAGATAAGGGCTTTAGAACAATAATTGCAGTAGTAATAGTATCTTTTTGTACTATAAGTGATAAGAGAAGATATATAGATGAACTTTTAGC
>ERZ837380.4238-NODE-4238-length-12269-cov-2.760603_pt1 | contig 12269 bp, 8 predicted proteins | sample MGYA00519685_ERZ837380 | MGnify/ENA primary metagenome ERZ837380 (study PRJEB31850, sample SAMEA3708817) | human gut metagenome | biome: human gut; feature: human-associated habitat; material: faeces | place: China | collected 2014 ...
CGCCAGCGTGGTGCAATGACTTTAATCAAGGACCGGTCATGCCAATTATTATTGGTTTTTTGGGAATTGCACTTTGGATGCGGATTGCAACGATAATGGAACCAGTATTTGGAAGAAAAAAGTGGATTAATCTTCTTGCAGACAACACATTTTCGATTATGGAAAATCAGTTTTTGGGTTTTTTACTTGTAAAAGTTGCTTTCGGAACAATTGCGAATGGCACAAAGCTGTTTTTGAAGTTTGACTGGTCAAGATGTAAAAGTGATATTTGGTGGTATTATATGCCGAAGGACGTAGAACAGACAAAAATTCTGTATTTATTAGCAGCGATTTTTGTTGCCTTACTGATCCAGTGGATCCTTACACAGGTGAAAAAAATGGGAAAAAACATATTTTTGTACGTAAGACAATAGTTAAGCGTATACTGCTTTAAATATTTTGCAAAATAAAAATCCCGCAGAAAAAGAAATGAAAACTTTTTCTGCGGGATTTTATTTTATATTTCATAGATCTGAATCGTTATCAAATTTTTATTGATAATCGATAGGAGACAGGTCGTGAGGATCATCTTCCGCAGAAGAGCCTAGATGTCTGATGGTTTTGGAATTATCCTCATTTTCAGAGAAATCGTCCTCATCTATTCCAGAAGAAGAACTTTCGACTGTGGAATCCAAATCGTTTTCTGTAAAAGAAGAAGCGGAGGAAATGTCACTTACCGAAGTGGAGTCGGGTGTTTCCTCTTCCAATTCAGGATTTGTATCGCAAGGACCCTCGATGAGATGGTAATCCGACTCGGAAAAATGATACCATTTCCCATCCTCAAGCTTTTGCCAGCCGGAAACCGCGTGGCCGTCCTTATCAATAAAATAAGACTGCTTACCGTCAGCCCAGAGCTGATGTGGATTGTAAGTTACCCATTCGTTATTGGCAAATCGATCTTCTTCCTTAATATAAAATTTCTGATATTCGCCATCGCCGACCCAGACGGGGGTAAGATCAGCATCAAGTTCATCGAAGAATCGGGAGCCCATAGAGAGCTGGCGATTCAGTTCATCGAAGCCAAGTTCTTCGGCAAGTGTAGGCTTGTCTGAAAAAAGATTCGTACCAAGTCCAAGACGGTCACCGTCAATGACAGCTCCAAGGCTTGCGAGAGTAGTTGGGAACATATCCATCGTGGTGAAAATCCGATTTTTTTCATGAACCGGAAGAATGGGTGAATTTAAAATAGCGTTATAAGTAGAACGTTGATAATCTTCATCGATGTTTTCACAAAAATCAGAGTCCATGGTCAGATGATCACCGGAAAGAATTATAGTCGTGTTTTCATAAAAAGGCTGTTCCTTGATCCAGTCTATAAACTCACTGACACGGGAACTGGAGCAGTCAATCACCATACCGTAGTGGTCATCTCCGTACTGCTTTTCATCACACTCGTCACATTTGTAGCCGTCCTCGAAGTGGGTGGCAACAGTCAGCATACTGAAGTTGAACGGTTCGTCATTCTTGGAAATCTCCGTCAGTTTATCTTTTGCATACTCAAACAGTTTGGCATCTTCATAGCCCCACCACTGGTAGTAGCCTTCCGGGATCAGTCCCTCGCTGATCGCCCAGTAGTAATCGTCAATTTCATAATCACCGTGCGAAGTGAAGTAATTCTTCCGTCCGCCGAATGCGGCATCGGAACCCATCATAAAGTACTGTTTGTAGCCGGCTTCATTGAGAACGTAGCCAAGTGTTGAAAGCTGCGGAAAAAAGCTGTCCTGATAAGCCATCTCATTGCCTTGAATCGAAAGCTTCAGCGGAAGACCGGAAGTCTGTGCAAAGAGACCGCCCATGGTCCAGGTGGTTCCGGTTGTCGGATAAGCGCCGCCCAGCTTGTCGGAGTTGGAAAAATTGATATTGTCCAGGGCAAGATTAGTCAGGGCGGGAATAAAATTGTGGTCGTAAGCACCGCCGTCTTTTTTATCAGAATAGGTGCTTTCCATTGATTCCAGATAAATATAGATCAGATTCCGTTTCTTTTCCGGGAATGTAATCGTTGTCTGGGACGGATTGACGTAATTATCTTCGATCAAAGTGCTGTAGCTGTTCTGAATGTGCAGGTAAGTATCGATATCCAGCGTCGTCCAGACATTATAAAGAGAATAGGAAGAAAGAGCGATTCCCAGGGCAATGCAGATGCAACCGAGAATGATTTCCACTTTCTTCCGATGGCGCAGGATAATAAAAAGCGCGATCAGAATAGCAAGAACGGCAAAAGAGATCATGCCGCAGGACCAGACGTAACTCCAGAGCACATCCTTGCTGGTACCCTCAAGGGGTGCCTTTAAGTGATAAACAAGTTCTTCCATATCAAGATGCGCCCAGGTCGCGAGCATCCAGCGGGAAGACGTAAAAAGAAGGATCCCAAGGAATCCTAACAGAACGGAAAGAATGGAAAAAAGTATCTTTCCAACATGCTGTACTTTTTTGCGAGACACAGTAAATAACCTCCAGTTTTCTTTAGTGTTTTATAATAGGTAACAAACAGGTAGCGTTAGGTATAAAATATAACTGGGAACTTACGATATTATAACAGAAACTTTACGAAAAAAATAGTATTTTCTTAAAAAATACGAGTGGAAAATGAAAATCCGGGAATTTACATAAAAAGCGGCGGGGCGGGCGTGAAAATGGGTTCTTGAGTTTCTCAGAAAAGAATGGTATAATAGCAAAGATTGTAGACACAAAAGAGGTCAAAAAAAGATCTGTTCACATTTTTGTGGAGAAGAGAAAGGAAAGAAAAATGGGAAAAATTAAAGTAGAATCTTGTGAAATTGAAGGATTAAAAGTAATTACCCCAACCGTATTCGGCGATGAGCGCGGATATTTTATGGAGACATACAATTACAATGATTTTAAAGAAGCCGGCATTGATGTCCAGTTCGTACAGGATAACCAGTCTGCATCCAAAAAAGGTGTCCTGCGCGGACTTCACTTCCAGATCAATTACCCGCAGGACAAACTGGTACGCGTGGTAAACGGTGAAGTATTCGATGTTGCAGTTGACCTTCGCGAGGGATCCAAAACCTACGGAAAATGGTTCGGCGTGCTGCTTTCAGCAGAAAACAAGAAACAGTTCTTTATTCCGAAGAATTTTGCACACGGATTTATCGTACTCTCTGACTACGCAGAATTTGCTTATAAATGTACGGATTTCTATCATCCAAACGATGAAGGCGGTCTGTATTTTGACGATCCGGAGATCGGCGTGGAGTGGCCGATGCCGGAAGGAATGACAAAAGAAGATCTGATTATTTCGGAAAAAGATCATAAATGGGGCGGAATTAAGGATTTAAAGAAATAAGGAGTAAAAAACATTTATGAACGTATTCAAAGAACTTTATCAGAACCGGAAACTGATCTGGAAACTGTCGAAAAATGATTTCCGCAACAAATTTGCCGGAGCGTATTTTGGCATCGTATGGGCATTCATTCAGCCGATGGTGACGGTTGCTGTTTATTTTGTCGTGTTTCAGCTCGGACTGCGTGTACAGCCAGCTGCCACTGGATATCCGTATATCTGCTGGCTGGTTTCCGGTATTATTCCGTGGTTCTTCTTTTCTGATGCACTGCCAAGTGCGTCAAATTGTCTGCTGGAATACAGTTACCTGGTAAAGAAGGTTGTATTTAAGATCAGTGTGCTTCCAATTGTGAAGGTGATTTCTTCCCTGTTTGTACATCTGTTCTTTATTGTGTTTGCTATTTTGATTTTTGCACTGATGGGAAAACTTCCGCCGGTTCAGATTATCCAGATCGGGTACTATACCTTTGCGGTGATCTGTCTCGTCGTTGTACTTTCCTATCTGACCTGTTCCATCACACCGTTTTTCCGCGATTTCGGCCAGATTATCAATGTAATTCTGAATGTCGGCATGTGGGCAACCCCGATTCTGTGGGATACCACAACAATTCCGAATATTCCGAACTGGCTGAACAGCCTTCTGAAGCTGAATCCTCTGTACTATATTGTCCAGGGATATCGTGACAGCTTTATGAATGGACTCTGGTTCTTCGAGCATCCATGGCACACCCTTTACTTCTGGGCTTTTGTGCTTATGGCAGGACTAATCAGTTCCAAAGTGTTCAAGCGCCTCCGGGTTCATTTCTCAGATGTATTATAGGAGGATGGAATGAGCACAGAAAATACAGAAACAGTAATTTCAATTAACCATGTCAGCAAGGTCTACAAGCTGTTTGAAAAGCCGATGGACCGTCTGAAAGAATCGCTTTCACTGACACATAAAAACTATCACACCGATCATTTTGCGCTGGAGGATATCTCGCTCGAGGTGCACAAAGGCGAGTGTGTCGGTATCATTGGAACGAACGGTTCCGGAAAATCCACACTGCTGAAAATCGTCACAGGTGTCTTAAACCCGACGAGCGGAAACGTGGAGTTAAAGGGAAGAGTCAGTGCCATTCTGGAACTGGGTGCAGGCTTTAACATGGAGTATACCGGTATTGAGAACATTTTCCTGAACGGAACGATGCTTGGCTATACCGAGGAGGAGATGAAGGCAAAGCTCGACGATATCATTGCGTTTGCAGAGATCGGTGACTTTATCAATCAGCCGGTTAAGACGTATTCCAGCGGTATGTTTGCCCGCCTTGCCTTCGCGGTTGCGATCAATGTGGATCCGGATATTCTGATTGTCGATGAGGCCTTAAGCGTCGGAGACATTTTCTTCCAGTCCAAGTGTTACCGGAAATTTAACGATCTGAAAGAAGCAGGAAAAACGATCCTTTTCGTTTCCCACGATATGGGCAGCGTCATCAAGTACTGTGAGAGATGTCTTCTGATTAACAAAGGAAAACAGGTGATGGTTGGAAAATCGTCGGAGGCAGTCGATGTCTACAAGAAGATTCTTGCCAACCAGTACGATGACGAGACAAAAGAAGAGGAAGAGACCGAAGAGAGTGCAGAACAGACCGAAGAGAGAACCGAAGCAGATGCATCCGGTGCCGTATCGGCAGAAAAGCCGAAAAAAGGCCTCTGGAGAGAACGCCTGATTGCGAATGCGCAGCTGGTAGAGTATGGAGACAAGGCTGCGGAGATCGTGGACTTTGCGATTATTGACCACAAAGGTATGATTACATCTTCTGTGGATAAAAACCAGAGATTCCGCATCAAGATGAAAATCAAGTTCCATGAAACGATGGAGCATCCGATTTTTGCCTTTTCGATCAAAGACCGGAAGGGAACGGAGATTACCGGAACGAATACGGCGCTGGAGGATTACACAAAAGACGTGGTGGAAGCGGGAAAGACCGTCACGGTATGCTTTGACCAGATCATGCCGCTGCAGAGCGGACAGTATCTGATGTCGTTTGGATGTACCAGCTACCATCTGGAAGAGCTGGTGATCCACCACAGACTGTACGATGCTTGCTTCCTGGAAGTCTTCTCCATGAAAGACACCGTAGGATTTTTTGATATGAACTCTACCGTGACCTACGAGTAGGATGCGGAGGATAAACGACGGGGGTTATATGAAAGAAACAATAGGAAATGTTCTTTTGAACCTGGATTATTATGACGGCGAAGATGCTTACAGCGACGGCAGCATTGAGGACCGGCTGCTGGAGATCGTCAAGACGACGCCGAAAGAGGATTACCAGAAGGTAATCCTCACAGAAAAAAGCTGGCCGATTTTTTATCATCTCTCTCCGGAACGGGAAAATATTCTGGACTGGTATGAGTGGAAAGACGATGCTTCCGTATTTGAAGTCGGAGCCGGCTGCGGAGCCATTTCCGGCGTGCTCTGCAGAAATGCAAAGCGGGTAGTGGCAAACGATCTGTCGAAGCGGCGCAGTACGATCAATGCCTACAAAAATCAGGATGCGTCCAACCTGGAGATTATGGTTGGAAACTTTAATGTTGTTGCAGAAAAAATGGAAGAACGCTTCGATTACGTGACACTGATCGGTGTTCTGGAGTATGCAAAAAGCTATATTGGAAAGGATAATCCGTATCCGGAATATCTGGAAAAGATCAATCGTCTCTTAAAACCGGGCGGAAAAATCCTGATTGCGATTGAGAACCGTCTGGGACTGAAGTATTTTGCCGGCTGCAGGGAAGACCATGTGGGCCGGGAATTTGTCGGAATTGAAGGATATCCGGGGATCGATTTTGTCGAGACATTCAGCAAACCGGAGCTGGAGCAGATGCTGCAGGAAAACGGTTTTTCGAAGTTCAAGTTTTATTATCCCTATCCGGATTACAAATTTCCGGCGGTCATTTATTCGGATGAATATCTGCCGAAGCCGGGTGAATTGAGAAAAAATCAGCGGAATTTTGATGCTGACAGGATCACACTTTTTGACGAAGGCAAAGCATTTGACGGAATCCTGAAGTCCGGTCTGTTTCCGGTTTTTTCCAATTCCTTTCTGATTGAAGTGGAGAAAAAGGAGTAAACGTATGAGGAAAGTTCTGTATACGAAATTTTCGAGAGAACGTCGGAACGAATTTCAGATTATGACCCGGATTACAGAAGAGGATGGGATCCGGCGTGTGTGGAAGCTTCCGCTGCAGAAAGAGGGAGAACTCCACATTCGGCATATGTATGAAAACTATAGAAAGCTGGAGCATCTGTACACCTATGCGGGCGTACAGATCTGCCCATGCGAACTGGATGAAGAAAAATGCGCGCTTGCATTTCCTTTTGTAGAAGGGGAAAGTCTGGAAACGCGCATTTCCCGTCATGGAAAAGAAAAAGATTTTGCATCGCTGAAAAAGGATTATGAACTGCTGTATCAGATCATTGCATCGGCAAAAGGGAAGAAATCCTTTGTGGAAACCGATGCGTTCTGTGAGGTGTTCGGCCATCCGGCATTGAAAGAAGGACTTGCCGCAGCGGAGATTTCCAATATTGACATGATTCCGGGCAACCTTCTTCTGGATGGAGAAAAGGTCTGGGTGGCAGACTACGAGTGGGTATTCCCGTTTGCCGTACCGATTGCATTTATCTATGCGCGGAGCGTCTTTTTACAGGAGGCGGCGAGTGCACTGACGAAGGAAGAGCAGGAAGAACTGTACGCCATTGGCGGTATTTCCATGGAAGAGATTCCGGTATACTACCATATGGAAGAGTGCTTCCAGGAATTCGCGGCCGGAAAGGGTGAGCCAAATGCGCTCGCCACGTTCTATGGAAAACTGCACCGGCACAATTATCCGCTTTCTATCTGGGAAAAAGAAAAAATGATGTACCCGGTTGTGCTCACCGAAACAGCACCGGAGGAGAGAGAACTCTATTATGAGGACTGCTTCGGCTTGGATGAGCAGAAGGTGATGATGCTTGAAAAGGCAGACGCGGACGGAGAGCTTTCCCTTCAGCTGATGCAGGAGGGGGCTGTCATTAAAATCCGTTCTCTCGCGGGCGTATGCAGCGATGGAAAGACGGAACGTATCGCTTTTTCGCACAACGCCGAGCTTGAGATTATCGACGACTATTATTTCCTTGGAACGCCGGTTCTGAAATTCCGGAATGCCGGTTATGAACAGATCCGGATTGATTACCGGATTTACTACAAAGGCGATGGCGTTACGTCCCAGTTTATTCAATATATCCGTCAGAATAAAGATCTGAGGGATGAACTGAACGGGGAGATTTATCGGAAAGGCCAGCTGCAGGCAGAAATCGAAGCAGAAAAAGCGGCACTTGCACACAGGGAAGAAGAACTCCAGGAAACGAGAAAACAGAAGCAGTTTCTGGAGGAAGAGCTGGAGCGGATGCGCCAGCGTAAGGTTGTGCGTATGGCAGATAAAGTGCAGCATGTGATAAAAAGGAGTAAATAACTATGGATGTATCCATTGTCATTCCTACCAAAAATGGTGGGCATCTGTTTGAAAAAGTGCTGGATGCCGTTTTCAAACAGAAGACAGAGTATGAATATGAAGTAATTTGCGTGGATTCCGGGTCAAAGGACGGAACTCTCGATGTGATCCGCAAATATCCATGCCGTTTGTTTCAGATTGAGCCGTCCGAATTTGGACATGGAAAAACGAGAAACTATGGTGCTTCCAAAGGAAACGGAACGTATATCATCTTTATTACGCAGGATGCGCTTCCAGCGACCGATACCTGGCTGCAGAATTTCATTGATGCCATGAAGATGGACCCGGAAATCGTGGGAGGATTCGGGATTCATTATCCGTATCCGGACTGCAATCTGCTTGACAAGCGTGATCTGGACGGCCATTTTAAAGGATTTGGAGAAACTAATACGATTTTCCACCTTGATGATCCGGAACGCTACGAAAGAGAAGAAGGATATCGTCATTATCTGGCGTTTTTCTCCGACAATAACTCCTGTATCCGAAGAGATATTTTTGAAAAATATCCGTATGAGGATGTCAACTTTGCCGAGGATCAGATCTGGGCGAGAAAGATGATTGAACTCGGATTCAAAAAAGTATACTGCCCGTATGCGCCAGTATATCATTCCCACAATTTCAAACTCAGAACGTATTTCAAACGGTATTATGATGAGCAGAAGGGATTATATGAAGTTCATCAGTATATGATTGCACAGAAATGGACGCAGCTTCCGGGCATGCTGTACCGGCAGGTGAGAGGGGACTGTGTGTATATCCGTCAGCAGCCGCTCAGTAAAAAAGAGAAAATCCACTGGGCATTTTATTCCCTGTTTCGCAATTTTGACCGCTTTGTGGGCGGCTATCTCGGCGGAAAATACCATCTGTATTCCAAACGGAAACAACAGTTCCTGGATCGTCACATTTCGCAGCAGTACGATCAGAGACATGCATAGAAGAAAGGAAAAAGAAACGTGAAAAAACCAAATGTAGCATACCGTGCGTTACGGTATCTGAAGAATCATGGATTAAAAGAAACGATTGAGCGCGCAAAACAGGGCAATGAGCCGGCTGTACCGCCGAAGAACAACGTCATCGGATTTTACAGATTTGTCGTAGACAACGATCCGATCCCGTTCAATCAAAAAGAGTATGAGAAACATAAAAACGACAAGAAAAAGATCCTGAATTGGGTTGTACCGGAAATGGGACCTGGTTCCGGCGGTCATACCACCATTTTCCGTTTTATTTCCAACCTGGAGCGCCTCGGTTTCCACAGTAGAGTTTATCTCTACATGTCCCCGAATTTTCAGGATAATGCGTCCATCCGCAAATTCCTAAAAGAGTACTTCCCGCTTCTTGTGCCGGAAGTAGAAGTTTACTGCGATGTATCCCAGATGAAATTTGCACATGCAACCGTAGCAACCTCCTGGACCACCGCTTACTACGTAAGAAAATTCCAGAATACGATTTCGAAGTTTTACTTCGTACAGGATTTCGAGCCGCATTTCTATGCACACGGTTCCGAGTATGAATTTGCTGAGAACACCTATAAGATGGGATTCCGCGGAATCACTGCAGGTGATTGGTTAAGAGACATCATGAGAAATGAGTACGGCATGCAGGCAGACAGCTTCCATTTCTCCTACGATGACAAAGTATATCAGCCGAAAGAAAAACCGGACAACGAAAAGAGAGTCTTTTTCTATGCGCGCCCGGTTACCCCGAGACGTGATTTCGAGCTCGGTATGCTGGCACTCAATGAGCTGTGCCGCAGAATGCCAGAGATCGAGGTTGTTTTCGCGGGATGGGATGTCAGCGGCTATGAGATTCCGTTCAAACACAGAAATTTAGGTATCGTAACACCGCAGGTGCTGGCAGATTCCTATGCGATCTGTGATATGTGCCTTGTTATTTCGAATACCAACCTTTCCCTCGTACCGTTCGAGGTTATGGCCTGCAACTCGGTCGCTGTCTGCTCCAAGGGTGCAAACAGCAGCTGGATGGTAAATGAGGAAAACTCCATTCTGGTTGACTATGATCCGATCCAGATCGCAGACAGAATGGAATATTACTTCAACCACCCGGATGAGCTGGCTACAATCCGCAAAAAGGGAATGGATTTCGTAAAGGGAACCTCCTGGTACAAAGAAGCAGAAAAAGTTTATGCAAGCATGTTAAAGGGAATTGAAGAAGATGAGAAAAAACTGCAGTAAGGATGTGAGCAGAGAACACAGAATAGAAATTCTGTTTGTGTTCGGTGTATTCCTGTTTTACTTTTTATGGTCCTGTACGCAGCGATACAATTTTTCGGCGGATGAATCAATGCGCTATCAGATTGCACAGTTTATCTATGAACACGGAAGTCTTCCGCGCGGAGATGATCCACTGATCCGGAATGAGGACTGGGGAACCTCCTATGCGTTTAATCCCATCCTTTCTTACATGGCATCAGCCGTTCTGATGAAAGGCATGAGTCTTTTTACAACAAATGAATGGATGCTGCTGCTTTCCGCCCGGTTTGTTAATGTACTGCTTGGAGCGTTGATGGCATGGGTTGTGTTGAAGGCAGCAAAATTGTTGTTTCCGAGGCGGTATGCATGGATGTTTACCGCACTGGTTGTCTTTCTGCCGGGAAATGTGATTCTGTATTCTTACGTCAACTGCGATGCGCTCGCCATGTGTTCAACGGCTATTATTTTTTATTCCTGGGTCAAGGCGTATAAGGAAGGATGGAACTGGACAACTTGTGCAGTGTCTGCCATTGGAATGGGCCTTTGTTTCCTGTCGTATTACAATGCGTATGGATTTATCCTGACGACATTTTTCTTCTTTGTGGGAACGATGCTGACCGATCAGGAAAAGGCACCAAAAGAGCGTTGGAAAGAGATGATCCAGAAAGGTCTTTTTATTCTTGTGATCGTCTGTGTCATTGCTTTGTGGTGGTTTATTCGAAATGCAATTCTCTATCACGGGGATTTTCTGGGAAGAGAGACATCGAGTGCGTGTGCGGAACTGTATGCGAGAGCTAAGTACAAGCCATCGAACAGCAAAACATTCCAGAAAAAAGGCGACTCCATGCTATGTATGATCTTCTACAGACCAGTTTATCTGGAGCATGACTGGCTTGTGACAGTGCTGTACAGCTTTGTCGGTGCTTTTGGCTATAATAGGATTTATCTTTCCAAAATGATTATTGTTCCATACCTCTGCTGTCTTGGCGTCGGCCTCATTCTGATGCGGAACTGTTGCCAGAGAGACTTTTTCTTCTGGAATGCCGATGGCACACAGACGGCGATTGCTGGTAAAACAAAGAGAAAATGGAGTAAAACAGGATGGTTTACCTGGGCAAATGTGTTTGCACTGTTGATTCCAAACTATCTGAATGCATATTATTCCTACAGCTCTGATTTTCAGCCGCAGGGACGATACAGCATGCCGATGCTGATTCCGCTGATGTATTTCGTGACGAAGGGTGTGCAGGCGTTCCTGAAACGGGAGAAAAAACTACAGAAGTATGAAAAATTGTTCTGTATTCTGGTCTGTGTGGCGGCAGCGGCATTAGCGGCATTCACTTGGGCGAGAATCATCTATCCGATGTACTTGCAGAACTACTACGGATTGCGGTAAGCGGAACAGAGAAAGAAAGCGGTGAAACGTTTGGAAAAAATTTCAGTGCTGACAGCAAAATTAAAAAAAGCTGTTGCAGAAGAAGGAATCGGCGGTCTGGCTGGGCGTACGAAAGGGTACCTTGCGCGGGCAAAAAAAGAAAAAGAGTTTCAGAGAGAAAAATCCCGGGTCTACCGGGATATTCTCTTTATCAGTGGCTGCAATGAACAGCTGCCGCATCCACACCGGTACCGCGTGGTGCATCAGATGGAGCAGCTGGAGGCAGGCGGATATACGTGTGATACGGTTTATTTTCAGGAGCTGAAGCCCTGGATGGTACGCTGCTACGGCGCGTTCGTGATTTTCCGCTGCCCGATGACGGACACCCTGCGGGAATTTGCCACAATGGCAAAGCAGATGAACAAGCCTCTGTGGTACGATGTGGATGATCTTGTGATCGATACGAAATACACCGATCAGATTCCGTTTCTCGACCGGATGCAGCCGGAAGAACGGCAGGCATACGATCAGAATGTCCGAAACATGGGCGAGCTGCTTTCCCTCTGTGATGCGGCGGTTACGACGACAGCGGCGCTGGCAGAAGAACTGAAGCAGTACGTACCGGAGGTGCTGATCAACCGCAACTGTGCGTCAGATGAGATGCTGCTACTGTCCGAGGCGGTGTTAAAAGAAAAACAGAAAAAGAACGAAGCAGATGGAACGGCGAAAAAAGTACGCCTTGGCTATTTCAGCGGCAGTGCGACGCATCTGGACGACATCGAGATGATCGTTCCGGTGCTGAAAC
>ERZ837380.4244-NODE-4244-length-12249-cov-5.456454_pt1 | contig 12249 bp, 13 predicted proteins | sample MGYA00519685_ERZ837380 | MGnify/ENA primary metagenome ERZ837380 (study PRJEB31850, sample SAMEA3708817) | human gut metagenome | biome: human gut; feature: human-associated habitat; material: faeces | place: China | collected 2014 ...
GAAAAAAGCCTTAGCTAACGCTAAGGCTTTTTGGTGACCCGTACGGGAATCGAACTTCTATCATTCTACAAATATCCTTTAATGCAATACGTACTAACGATAATTTTATCACTGGTATGGATTTCATTAAAGGGTATTTTTATATCTGTGTGGTACAAAGTGTGGTACTCTTCATATAAAAAGTGTGGTACAGCACCTGCTTGCAAGAATAAATAAAAAAGTTGGTGATACCCCTCTTGCCAGTACGTGCGAACTGAATATCATGATAATAAAGCCACCTACTGAAAATTACTCAAAGGAGATTATTATCATGAAAGGCAAATATTTGAATTTGCGGTCCGAAATCATCCGCGCAGGCTTTACCTGCTACAATGTCGCGGAGGCCATCGGCATTTCCCCGCAAGCATTGTCGCAGAAGATGAACGGATATTCGCTCTTTTCGGCAGAGGAAATCGCACGCATCGGAAGGTTGTTGAATATCAATAAGGACGATTACTACACTATTTTCATCGAGCCAGTCACATAAAATGGCCGGCTCTAAGGAGTCCGCATGTATACCACACAAAGTAAAATGATTTCTCGCGCAATCTGGGTTGAGAAAAAGCACGTTTGGAAAATCAACCTCCAAAAGAACGGTGTCCGAAAGTCTTTTTATTCAAGCGTCCCGGGTGACAAAGGCCGAAAGATCTGCGCCCAAAATGCAACCTCGTGGTTGTCTGGAGCTTGCCCATTTAGCGTCAGCGAACGTACAACGGTTGATACCGTGTTTGAGCGCTACCTCCAAGATAAGGCACTCGAAACCACAAACATCTACACCATCCGCAACAGGTATAACAACCACATTAAACCTATAATTGGCAAAGTCCCGGTTATGCTACTAACTAAGCAGGATTTAAAGCGAGTTATCTATACCGCATACAGAAAGCACAATCTTAGTCAAAAAAGTCTTAAAAATATACGCGGCGATTTATCTGGATTCTGTAATTATTTGGACTGTGCCGATATCCGGAACGATTTGCGTACATCAAACATTAAAATTCCCTCAAACGCCAAAAAAGGTCAAAAGCAAGCACTTGACGTTTCTTCGCTTAACATCTTATTCACCGAATCTCAGGTGCCTTATAATGGTACGATTTGTCAAGACAGCTTAATCTATGCATATCGATTCCAAGTCGTTACAGGGTTACGTCCTGGTGAATTGATGGGCCTTGAGTGGGGCGATATTGACAATGATTATATACATATACGCCGTGCCATCAATGCTAAAGGCATCACTACAAATGGGAAGAACGAATTTGCCGCACGCGACTTCCCGCAGACTCGATATACACGTATGCTTTTAGAAAGTCAACAAGTCTATCGAGTCACTCCGTTAGACCCTCATGAGAGGGTCTTTGGAAGCACTGGTCAACTATGCTACCGTAAACGCTGGGGGATCTATTGCAGGTATAACGGTATCCCTTATATTACGCCGTATGAGCTGCGACATACCTTTAGCTCAATCTACAAAAATCACTTTAGCAACTGGGTTTACGAGGAGTTAGTTGGTCATACACATCCTGGTGTTAATGGTGTCTATATGCACCCGATGGATGGAGACATGGACGGCGTTCCTGCTCTGCTTGACAGCTTGCTTGATGAAAGACTTTCATTAGGTAGAGCAAAGCGGATGCTCTTATCTAACGGCCAAACCAAATAAAAAAGCACTTTATAAAGACGAGCTTCATTCAAGAAATTTGTAATGAAGTTCGTCTTTTCTTTATTGTCCACCCTTGCGAACTGAGTAGAATTATAAGCACAGGGAGCGAACAAGCAAGATACATCCTCTCGGTTGTCATATTGCTTTACGTTTCCTCCATCAGAAAAGGGAGGTGACAGAAATGTCGTTTTGTTCTATCAACAGCAGTGCTCGACACACTTGCTTTTGGTTGCATCTATCCGGCACCATTCCTTAGTTACCAATGGCGAGGACAGTACTTCGGAAACAACATAACGATAATGCCAAGGAGGAAATAACCATGAAAATCATTGGTTATAGACGCAGTGACTTTGTCACGAAAGAAGGCCGTCCCGTCACCGGCTGCCGCATCTACCTCGCAACGGAGATTGCCTCCCAGAACGGGGAGGGCGTCTTCGTCAGGGATATGTATCTCTCTGACGCTAAGATGGCCGAACTTAAAATCAACCTTCATGACCTGATGGGACGCGAAGTGAAGATTTTCTACAACGAGTACCGTAAGCCTGAGAACATTGTGGTGCTCGACTAAGGTTTCCAAGCACACTGTAGGACGCGTTAGCGGCCTCACCTCAAAAATGGGGCTTGTCTCATTTTTGAGGTAAACCAATCAACACCCATACAGCACCTTGAAAATTTTATAACGACAAGCGTACGCTATGGACTTAAAGCCGCCACACAGGTATGGAGCTAGTATTACCTCCATACCTGTGTGTACAGTCCATAAAGCCTATAACTATAAGCTTTAAAGCGTACACAGCGGCTTTGTGTCCGTAGTGTACTGGGTACACTATATGGCAAAAGGTTACGCGACACGCCGTTACCAGCTGACAATCAACAATCCACAAGAGCATGGCTATGATCATAATGTTATCAAGGCTGCTCTTGAAAAAGGAGCCAAGCTCCTTTATTGGTGCATGGCTGATGAAGTGGGGCAAGAGGAAACCTATCACATACACTTATTTTTAGTATATGAAAATCCTGTAATGTTCACAACCCTAAAGAACAAGTTTCCTACTGCGCACATCGAAGTGCCTCAATGGGGAAAAAATTCCGAAAACTATGCTTACATCCGTAAAGAGGGTGCTAAGTATAACAAGGATGCAAACGGTCACTACAAGTATACCGACTCCAAGGGAAAAGTACATGAAGGGATAAACTACTCTGACACGTTTGAAGAAAGTGGCAGTTTACCCCCTGACAGCAAGCAGGGCGACCGTAACGACTTACGGACTCTGTATGCACTGATTGCATCCGGGGCAGACAATGCGCAAATCCTGGGTGAGCACCCGGAATACCTGCGAGATATCTCCCACATTGACCGGACAAGGCAGACCATCCTGGAGGAGAAATACCGCAATGTATTTCGCCAGATGACAGTCACCTATATCTTTGGCCCTACTGGCACAGGAAAAACTAGGTCGGTAAAAGAAGGATGCGGATACTCAAACTGCTACGCGGTGTCTGACTATCACCATCCTTTTGATGGCTACCGGGGGCAGAAAGTGATGCTCTTCGATGAGTTCCACAGCAGCTTGCCCCTTAATAGCATGCTGCAATACCTGGATGGCTATCCTTTGGAATTACCCTGTAGGTATGCTAACAAGCAGGCTTGCTACACGGAAGCATACATCATTTCCAACTTGCCGTTGGAGAAGCAGTATGTTTCCGAGCAGCACGAAAAGCCGGAGGCTTGGGACGCGCTCTTGCGGCGCATCAACTGCGTTCGGGTTTTTGACCTCGACGGCAGTCACAAGGACTATACGGTTCACGAGTATTTTCACCCTTGCACCACACCGACATTTGAGCAAATAGAGATTGATGATTGTCCGTTCTAGCGGATGAAAGCTGTGCTATCAGGCTATACGGGCATTTATTTTGAAAGGAGATTTAATCATGCGTAATGATTCTGATCGCCTGCAATGGCAGACGGAAAAAAATTATATCATGAATACGTTCCACAATGGGCTTAGACGTATTCAAACCGATTCAAAGACCGCACAGCAATATGTGCTGCTGTGCCTCGCACTCGCAGTTGCCGCCCTGATTATGGTTTCGGGCGGCTCTGGCGAGGACGTGATTTCGGTAGTATTTAGACCGTTCGTTAATTTTATTCGGGTAATTGCATGGCTGGCAGAGTGCCTTGGCGTCATTTACCTCTTTGGTTATATCCCCCACAGTTGGTCATATTACGACGATTTTTCGCGTGCTGGTATCTGCAACCAGGCGCATGAAGCACCACTGCTAGTTAAGGCCAACAGGGATGGTAATATTCAACAGCTTACTTTCAGCCTTAAAGGCTGCCCGCTCGAATACTGGGAAGACAATCGGACAACAATCGAATCCGCACTTAATGTGACCGTCCTCTCTATCACTCAGGGCAGCAACAACCAGCTCTTTGACCTTCGTGTTGTTGCCGGGTGCAACCTTATGGGGCGGCTAATCCCGTGGGCAGATACATATATGGACGATAGCGACACAAAAATCGTCTTGGGCATCAATGCGGCAGGCATTCCCGTTAGCATTGATTTTAGCCAGCTGCCTCATTGGCTTTTGGCTGCTGCCACCGGCATGGGTAAGACGCAGTTGGCACTGTTGATTCTCTACCAGCTGTCGCAAAAAGGCTACGACATCTACCTCGCCGATTATAAAGGTGTGGACTTCGGCCCCGAATATCGTAAGACGGGGCATTATGCAGATGATGATGCTGCCCTTGAGCAGATGCTTGACAGTGTTGTACATGAGCTTAACCATCGCCGTACAGAGTTTTCTATCGCTGGCTGTGCAAATCTTGAGGAATATGTCCAGACGACCGGAGAAGAACTGCATCGAATCGTCGTTATCCTGGATGAAACCTCGATGATTCTCGATACAACTGGACGTGATAAAGATGGCAAGGCAGTAGTTGCCTCGATTACGAACAAGCTCCTCGCCATTGGCCGTCTGGGCCGTGCGCTCGGTATTCATCTGCTTGTGGCAACTCAGCGCCCCGACGTAGGGTCTGTTCCGGGTAGTCTTAAAGCACAGCTTGACGGTCGTATTTGCGGCCACACTGCCGATGCACAGAGTTCCATTGTTATCTTGGATGACGGCAGTGCCGCAAAGCTCCCTGCTATTCCCGGACGCTTCATCATCCGCAATGGCAGTGGGTCGGACGAAATTATTCAGGCTTACTACTATCACCAGTGACCAAGGAGTCGACTATGAAAAATCCACCTCTACAACAGGGCCATGACGGCCCGCGGGCACCACCGTTGCGTCCTTATCAGGCTGACACCCTTCAGCGTATGAAATCCTACGAGGGAAATGCCGCCCTGTGCGTTATCGCAACCGGCCTTGGCAAGACACGAATTTTTGCTGAGTACATCCGCTGTGATGTACTGGAAAATGACCACCACATACTGATTTTATCTCACCGGGAAGAACTCGTGATACAGCCGTTGGAATACCTCAAAGGCCTTCCCTGCGGCATCGAGCAGGGAACCACACATGCACACGGGGAACCCATCATCAGCGCTTCGGTGCAAAGCCTTGTGGGGCGGCTCGACAAGTACAACCCCTACAGTATCGATACCATCATCATCGACGAGGCCCACCACAGTGCTGCACCGACCTACCGCAAAATTTTTGAGTACTTCAAAAATGCCGTTCGTTTTGGCTTCACTGCAACCGCAATCCGCGGTGATGGTGTCGGCCTGGATGTGGCTTTTGACGACATTTTGTGCGAGTATAACACCCTATACGGCATTGAGCACGGGTATCTTAGTCCTATAGAAGCTTGTCAGGTTAATCTCAAGTATGACTTGGGGACAGTGCAGTACCGTGAGGATACTGGCGATTATGATGCCGCAGATATAGCACGCGTTATGTCTGGCACAGCAGCGGGTATCGCGGAGGCCTACACCTCAAACGCACGTGGGCAGACCATCATTTTCGCACCATCCATTGAAGAGGGCAAAAATGTGACAGCACTGCTCAATTCCCAGCATGGTGCCAGTACCGCGGCCTTTATCGATGGCACTACTCAAAATAGAGGACGTCTGTTGGAGGCCTACCGTTTGGGCCTAATTAAAGTACTTGTCTGCTATGCTGTCCTGACGGAAGGTGTTGACCTGCCGATGACAGAAACCGTTCTGCTGGCCCGCCCGGTTGCCACAACCAATGTCGGCCTGTATGCGCAGATGGTAGGTCGCGGCCTGCGGTTGCATCCGGGAAAAAGTGCCTGCAAGATTATTGATTGCGTGGGCATTTCCAGGATGCCGATATGCACGGCAGCAACGCTAATCGGCGAGGAACCGCTAGCTCCCAAACCTAAAAAGGAGCAGGTGGAAAAGTTGCCGGAGGAAACCGAACCGATAAAGGTACTTACAGGTGCGGACATTCCCGATACCTGGATACAAAATCAGAAGGAGGTAGACATTATGGCACTTGGCGAAGGTGTTACCACCCATGATGTCGCATGGATTACACTCAAGGATGGCGGCTATATACTGCCTATCCCGACCGTAACCTACCGCATCAGCAAACCGCTGACTAACGGCATGGTGTACCTGCGGAAAAATAAAGCGTGCTCCAAGAGTGCGGTGCCATTACAATTTGCATTAGACTATGTGTATCAGGACTTGAAACAGAAGCATGCTAAATATCAACATATCTGGGACAAAAAACAGCGCTATAAGTGGGATAGACAACCCATCACCAATGAGCAAATTGCCCTTATCCACAAGCTGGCCCCGGATTACAAAATTGACACCCATAAAATGACACGAGGGGATGCCTCGCGGGCGATACAACTGCTGACCTACAAGCCGGAAGAATGGACGCCCCAAACGACACCCTCGGAGGTGCAGGACCATGCCAAGAAAAGCCCGTAAACTTTCGTCCTGCGGCGTGTATCACATCATGATCCGTGGAATTAACCGCATGACCATCTTTAATGATGATGCCGACAATCTGAACTTTTTACATATTCTCGATTTTTGCGCAGATGAAAATTTTATCATCATGGCATACTGCCTGATGGGCAACCATCTGCATCTGCTCGCGAAGGATTGTAACGATTCCTTGCAACACATGATGAAGGCCATCGGGGTACGGTACGTTGCCTACTACAACCGCCGCTACCAGCGGACAGGCCCGCTCTTCCAGGGCCGTTACAAATCCCAGCCTGTCACAACCAAAGGCTACTTCCTGCGGGTACTGCGCTATATCCACCGCAACCCGGTCGCTGCCGGAATGGTGCAGGATATGCAGGACTACCCGTGGAGCAGCTACATTGACTACTTTGCTAGTCGAAAAAAGCCGTTATGTCATGTAGACACAAGCTACGCGCTTGCACTGCATGATTTAGATTGGCTGCGGCACTACCACCAGCAGCCAGAATTAAATGCCCGCGGCATTCTGGAGGATTCTCCGCTGCCTGCCTTTACGGATGCTGAGCTTTGTGACTTTGTACGTGCAACGGCAGGCATGGAATGCCACGAAATCCAGCTTTACCCCGAATCCACCGCAACCCCGCTGCTGCGCCGTCTGGTAACACAAGAGGGCGTCAGCATTACACAACTCTCACGGCTTACAGGGATGGCACGCGGAGACATCCGCCGCCGTCTGCTGTGAGCGGTGATACAACTCTCAAAGGAGAAATCCCATGAAGAAAGAAAGCTTTATTTACAGCACTCTCACGATTGGCGGTTCGAAGGAACAGGTCAATGAAGTAATGAAGTACATCTGCGATGACATCTATGACATTGGGAGCATTGATTTGAATAAAATCTGTGCTGTGCCGGTACACCTGAACATTGGCCCCGATGATGAAGTTTCTTGCGGCGAAAAGCTTTACCGCCATTATCTTGATTTAGTTCCTTACCCTACAGAAGAGGAAGAAGAAAATTTTCTTGCTGTTCTTAGCCGTGCAGATCAGCGCCGGTTCCTTTTGGGAAAAATGGCTGTGCTGAACCGGAAGGAATACGGCTATCCTACTTATACCGGCTGGTGCACGGAACACTGGGGTACAGACGAAAACGTGATATCTTTTGAAGAATGTAATGAAAATAGCATTGCATTTCTCACCCATAGCGCACCTGCAAGTGAGGCTATTCATACGCTCTCAATTCTTTTTCCTAAAGTAAAACTTACTTTCGCGTGGGAGGAAAACAAGGTCGCCCTTATGGACGATGAAGTAGTTTTACATTATGAAGTATATCGTTACGGGGAGCTGGCAGAATCCAAATCTGCCATTGCCGGAAAGACCCACTGGCAATATAACGGCAGCTTAAAAAAACCGTTGTACTGCACGCCCCAAGAAGATAATGATTATGGGGAAATCCCTGAAGGAATTTCTGCGGAGGATTTTGAGGAACCGGACGCTATGCCTTTCTAACCCTGCCTCGTTTGAAAAGTAAACATCAAAAGGACGACAGCCTTTATTGGCTCTCGTCCTCTTTTTGTTGTCTAGTCTCAATATTGTCAAATAAAGGGCTGTCCCAAAAAGTTTTAAATGGGATTCCTAACCCCACACATATCCGTGCAACTATTTCAGTTGAAGTATTTTTAGTGGTAGCATAAGGCTTGACAGTCTTTTTAAGGACAGATGGTGCAATGCCGGAACGCTCAGCCAGCTTGTTGACACTGTAGCCGCGCTCGTCTGCAAGCTCCAAAATGCGCAGCTTAATTGCCTCCTGTAGTAGCATTTGCCCTCACCACCGTGTACAATAAAGTATATTTATTGTACCGATTTGCTAAGGGAAAAATCGTCTACCTGGAGACGATTTGAATCTTGCTCTTACGTGCTGATGTGCTATAATATAAAAGGAAGGTGATAAATGGATGCAAAAACTATCCCACACCGCACCGTACATAGCCTATGCTGTGGCAACTGCTGGGATGGCTGTGCTGCTACTCCTTGGCAGCTCGCCGGGAGCAATAGTTGCCCGCAGTTACCGGGCGTATAATGGGCGCGCTGTTCCCGGCTACACAGAATATACGTACCGGGATGTTAATCTGTCCTTCTCGGTGCCGCTATCACCTGTGACCGCGGTGGAAGCACGCGCGAAAAAAGACGGTTATATCTTGTTTGCCTATCCGCGCTGTCCCTACTGTCGCAACCTGCTCCCTGTGCTTGCCGCTGTTGCTACAAGTGAAGGGGTCACGATGGACTACTGCCAGGTAGACCTATATCGGGATATATACACCTACAACTCGGATACTGCCGCACCAGTGCAAACCAGACCAGCGGGGGAAGGCTACACCGAACTGCTAACCTGGCTGGATGACTACCTGGCCGAGTACACCGTCTCCGACCCGGAGAAAAATGAAATTGATGTCAGGGAGAAGCGTATCGGTGCACCGACCATCATCAAGGTGGAAGATGGCAAGCCCGTGTCAAAATGGCAACTATCGGATGCTTCAATATTTGTAGGCGGATACCCGGAAAACAAATACGCAGTCTGGGACAATTCCATACAGGAAGGAGTTGCAGATTCCTTGCGGGAGTATCTGGAAACTGCGTGATGTATCGGGGACGGTGAGTCGCGCAGCGATCTCCCCCGTCCCCGATTTAAAAGAATCCAAAGCCGCCACTTATCAATAGAGTGGCGGCGGCAAAATTAAAAAGTAGCCTCGGCGCTAGATGCCGAGAAGGAGTGTTTTTATGAAAAAGAATATCGTATTGGCAGTTATTGCGACTGCGGCTATGGCGCTCAGCCTGGTAGGATGCGGCGTTAAGGTCACGAACATCTCGGTTCCGGATGCTGCGACCCTCGAAAAGGGCGAGAGCTTCACGTTGCCGGTGAATTTCGGTACGGAGGATGCGCCTGCAGAAACGCCTGTCATCGCAACCGGTGAGTCTGCTACGGCAGAAACTGCTACGCAGGATGAAAAGATTGCCAAGGCGGCTGAGAAGCTGACGCTCGCGTGGACTTCCTCCGATGAGAGTGTTGCTACTGTCGATGAGACCGGCACCGTTACAGCAGTCGCAGCCGGTGAGGCTGAAATTACCGCCACGGTCAAGGATACCGAGATGCAGGATGTCTGCGTCATCACCGTCAAGGTATCCGCGAAAGAATTGAAGGTTCCCGATACCTTGGAAGTCAAACTCAACGATACAAACGAAGCCGCAATCGAAGCGAAATGCGAGCCGAAAGATGCGTCCAACATTTCGTTCGATTTCGCTTCCAGCGATGAGGAAGTCGCTACCGTCGATAAGGACGGCAAGGTGAAGGTCCTTAAAGCAGGTGAGTGCGACATCACCACGACCCTCATGCAGAATGGTGAAAGGGTCACAGAGAAGACGACTCATGTGAAAGCATTCTACGAAGTAGAAAGTATCACGCTCGATTCCAATGAAGGCAAACTGACGGTCGGTAACTCTCACACCATTAAGGCAACTGTTGCCCCCGAAGAGGTTACTTCCGAAACTACCATCGAGTGGTTGTCCAGCAACGAGAAGGTCGCTACCGTCGATTCCAATGGGAAGGTAACTGCCGTTTCTTCTGGGAATGCAACCATCACGGCGACTGCCGGTGAGGAGAGTGCCAACTACGAAGTGACTGTCGAACAGCCGAAGAAGGCTGCAACCAGCAACAAGACCTATACCAAGAGCAGTTCCAGCAACAGCGCTGCTGTGATGCCTTCCAACCCGGCACCTGTTACACCGACCGCGCCAGTTACGCCGTCTGCTCCCGCTACGCCGGTACAGCCCAGCAATCCGGAGCCTGCTGCTCCGGCTCCTGCACAGCCTGACCCGGCACCTGCGCAGCCGAGCAATCCTGAGCCGTCTCAGCCGAGTGGTGGGGACAATAGTGGGTCCAATTCCGGTGGCAATGGCGATGGTAGCTGGGATTGGGGTGGTCCTGTGATTTCCAGTCCTACTGATAATGGCTGTCCTCCCGAAGAGCACGAGGTCGGTTGGTGCTAATCTCACATATCGAAACGTGTAAGTTGTAATGCTAAACTCGTAGTATAGAAGTGCAAACCTTCTTGCTACGGGTTTCCTTTTTCCAAAGAACGACATCTACATATTATAATAATGTAGGGAGTGAGTAAATGAAAAAGAAATTTGCGTTAGTAACCGCCACCGCTGTTACAGCACTTTTGCTTTTTGTAGGATGCGGCGTTAAGGTCACGAACATCTCGGTTCCGGATGCTGCGATTCTCGAAAAGGGCGAGAAAAATGGGGACGGTTCCTAAATTGAGAAGTTGACATCAAAACCTCAAAAACGGGGACGGCGCAGTCGTTTTAACGACCTGCACCGTCCTCTTTTTGTAAAAGCATTCGCTCGTAGAAACGTAGAAAAGAACCGGTGAGGTAACAGCTTGTTACCCCACCACGAATAAAGTTGACTCGTTTTGAATAGTAGACATCAAAATGGAGTAAGGCCGCTTGCGGCCCGAATTTTGCAGCAAAAAGCCGGGAGCTTTCACTCCCGGTTCTCTTTATTGTGCGGTCATCATCATGTCGCAGTCGGCACATTTTATGCGCACAACCTTTGTCCCTCGCACGCTGTTGTGACAGCAGGGGCAAACATACTTGATGCTGTGGCTGTTGGGGTTACTTCCTGTCGGCTTGCCCGTGGCGTCCCCTGCGCCCTTGCCACGCGGGGCGTAGAAATCTTCAATGCGGTTCATGCTGATGTCCTGCCAGTCTTGTTCCAAAATGAACTCACACAGCGCGTCGGTCGGCTCGGTGATGCTCCATCCAACGCGCGGGTCGTAACTGATTTTCAAATCGCGGGCCTCGGCGGCCTCCTTAAATTTTTTGTTGTGGTATGCGCCGCCCCTGCTGCAATCCTGTATGCCGTTTTGAAGGTTCCACAAGTGTACACACTCGTGGAGGGTGGTCGCCACCACGTTTTCTATGGGCCGTGCAAGCGTCCCAGCGCCGATGTTAAGCTCATGGCGGGTTGTGTCTCCTCTCTGCCATGCCTTGGCTACGGTGACGTGTCCGTAGGCTCTGGGCGTGCTCTGTATCGTGATGATAGGCTCCTCCAACTCACCGTTGAAATACTTTACATTCAACGCGCGGAAAATTTTCTCCAAGTAACCAGCCGTCCGGGAAGTCTTAACAGTCTCTTTCATTTTCGTGTCCTCACTTTCGTTTTCCCAATCTTTGCCCGTGTTATCCCACCGGGATAAGGGGTTGCGGGTTGTTCCGCGATTAGCGGACAAAAGTGAGGTTGGATAGTTGTCAAGGTGACTGTGGAATACCGCAGCCATAATTTTAAAAAGCGAGGATATGCCGCAAAAGCTCCTTTACAATTTTCCAATCCACGCTTTTATAATTTTTAAAGGAACAACAAAAAACAGGATTGCCACGGCTATAATTTACTCCGCGGCAATCCTGTTCCCATGTTACAGGGCTTGCGTTTATTTTAAAAGTGTGGTACGATTGTGGTACTTGCAAAAAGGGTAATAAAAAAGCTCCTAATTTTCAACGCATCATCGAAGAAAATCAGAAGCTTAGTTTGGTGACCCGTACGGGAATCGAACCCATGTTACAGCCGTGAAAGGGCCGTGTC
>ERZ837380.4267-NODE-4267-length-12183-cov-4.114116_pt1 | contig 12183 bp, 9 predicted proteins | sample MGYA00519685_ERZ837380 | MGnify/ENA primary metagenome ERZ837380 (study PRJEB31850, sample SAMEA3708817) | human gut metagenome | biome: human gut; feature: human-associated habitat; material: faeces | place: China | collected 2014 ...
ATTTTTGAAAATACAGAAGTTAATCCTAAAAGAGTATGTGCTCCATTTGCTGACAATGAAGAAAACGGACAGAAACAGTGGGATTTATATAATAAATGGCTGTCGGCAACATTAAATAAGCAACTGCTTATAATTGAACTCGGTGAGGATTTTAATCATCCGAATGTTTTCAGATGGCCATTTGAGAAAATTGTTTTTATTAATCAAAAAAGTAAAATGTATAGAATTAATGACGAATTTTACCAGCTTCCTGAAAATATAGGGGAGAGGGCATGTGGCATTAATAAGAATGCAAAGGATTTTGTTGAAGAATTACGAGATATGCTTTTAAAGTAATTTATTGTTAAATTGATTATTGTATGATACAATTTTAATGTTTAAAATGGCAGTATTTATAGAATGAGGAGAAAATAAATGAGCTTAGATGAAAAACCGGATTTTTCTGAACCAGAACTTTCAGAAGATGATATGAAAAGGCTTTCACAGATGGGGCTTGATAATATTATAGAGCAGGTCACAACAGATACATCATCAGTTGATGATTTGTTTGATGACACGAAGGAAGAAAAAGACAACATTAATAATCAGAATAATAAAGAGAAATCTGACGAAAAACAAGCTGATGTCAATATGGCTGTTGATACTGTTGATAATGATGAGACGGCGTCTGACGCAGCAAAAGCATCAAAAAAAGGCAAGAAAAAACAGAAGAAAGAAAAGACAAAGAAAAATAATATTTTTTCTGTTATAAAAAGTGTTTTCTTTGAGAATCTTGATGAAGAAGATGAAGATTTAGATATTGAAAAAAAAGAAAAGTCGTCTAAACAAAAAGTTGTAAAGACAAATAAAACTAAAAAATCTGTTGATGATGTAAGAAAAGATGATGATATCAGACAGTCAGCACCAGAGCCACAGGCAGAGTTACAGCCACATGCAGAACCACAGCCGGAAAATGAAAGTATCATTGATGAAAACAGGGCAGACATTGCTGATAATATCAATCAAGATGATGAAAATTCTGTAAATAATGATATTTATGATGATACATCGGAAGATAAGACAGAAAAAAATGATTTGCCGGAAGAACCAGACAGAAGCAAAGATGAGAATGTACAGCTTATCAAGGAAATGTATGGTGACAAAGATAATCTTGACGAAAATATTGCACCTAAAAAGGGGCTTATAGCTAAGCTTAAATATCGTATTGCCCAGTTGAAGAAGAAAAATGCTGAAGAGGATAAACTGGAAGAAGAAGCTGAACTTGCAGATATAGAAGAACAGAAGAAGAAAAAAGAAGAAAAACAGGCGGCAGCAGCAGTTAAAAAAGAAAATGCCAAGAAAGAGAAAGAAGTTAAGGCTGCTGAGAAAAAGAAGGCTAAGGATGCAAAAGCAGCTAAGAAAGCTGCAAAACCTAAGAAAGAGAAAAAGCCAAAGCCGGAACCAAAGCCTGGAGATATATTAAAGATAAAACCTAAGAGCATAATGTTATTTATTACACTTGTTGCAAGTGTGATTGTTCTTATTTCACTTCTTAATACAACAGTAAGCTATACAACAGCAATTTCAAAGGCAAAAACAAATCTTGAAAATGGTGATTATTCAAAAGTTTATGAATCATTATCAGGAATGAAATTAAATAAGAGTGATGAGACATTGTACAGACAGGCAACGCTTATAACATATGTTACAAGACAGTATGAATCATATCAGAATTATATGGAAATGGATATGAAAACGGAGGCAATCAATGCACTTGTAAAAGGACTTGCCAGATATGATACATATTATAATGAAGCGAACAGTCTTGGTGTCGGAAACCAGATGAAAGAAGCACGAGCACAGATTATACAGGCTTTTAATGACACATTTAAAATATCTGAATCAGAAGCAGTATCATTAGTTGCTATGTCTGATAATAATTTTATGCAGTACTATAGAAAAATTGAAGCATACGGAAAGGCAAGATAATAAATGATAGCTATAATCGATTATGACGCAGGCAATTTAAAGAGTGTAGAAAAGGCATTAAAGTATTTAGGTCAGGATGTTATTGTATCAAGAGATTCGAGTGAGATACTTCAGGCTGATAAGGTTATTCTTCCGGGCGTAGGTTCGTTTGGAGATGCAATGAATAACCTTGACCATTTTAATCTTGTTGATACAATAAAAAAAGTAGCCGAAAAGGATACGCCATTTTTAGGAATCTGTCTTGGATTACAGCTTTTATTTGAAAAGAGTGATGAGACACCGGGAGCAGAGGGACTTGGAATTCTTAAAGGAGAGATATTAAGAATTCCACCAAAGGAAGGATTGAAGATTCCTCATATGGGATGGAATTCACTTAATATAAAGCCACAGGCAAGATTGTTTGACGGAATTGCTAATAACTCTTACGTTTATTTTGTACATTCATATTATCTTAAAGCTGAGGATGAAAATATAGTTGCAGCTTCAACTGAATATTCAACACATATTCATGCTTCTGTTGAATCAGGAAATATATTTGCATGTCAGTTCCATCCTGAAAAGAGCAGTGATGTTGGTTTGAGAATTTTGAAGAACTTTGCTTCATTATAATATTAGTAATTATATTGATTGGAGATATAATATATGTTTACAAAGAGAATTATTCCATGTCTGGATTGTAAAAACGGAAGAGTTGTAAAGGGGACTAATTTTGTGGATCTGCGTGATGCAGGAGACCCGGTTGAAGTTGCCCAGATGTATGATAAATCAGGAGCTGATGAACTTGTATTTCTTGATATCACAGCTTCAAGTGACGGAAGAAGTACAACTGTAGATTTGGTAAGAAAGGTTGCTGAAAAGGTATTTATTCCATTTACAGTTGGTGGTGGAATAAGAAGTGTTGATGACTTTAAGGTGCTTTTGAGAGAAGGTGCAGATAAGATTTCAATTAATTCGGCAGCTATTATGAATCCGACACTTATAAGTGAAGCAGCAGACAAGTTTGGAAGCCAGTGTGTTGTGGTTGCAATAGATGCTAAAAAACGCGATAATGGCAGTGGATGGAGTATTTATAAAAACGGTGGCCGTGTTGATATGAATATTGATGCGGTTGAGTGGGCAATGAAAGCTGAAAAGCTTGGTGCCGGTGAGATACTTCTGACAAGTATGGATTGTGATGGAACTAAGGCTGGATATGATATTGAGCTTACAAGAACAATTGCAGAAAATGTATCCATTCCTGTAATTGCCTCAGGCGGAGCAGGTAGTATGGAACATTTTTATGATGCTTTTACTGAAGGAAAAGCAGATGCAGCTTTGGCAGCGTCATTGTTCCATTATAAAGAAATGGAAATAATGGATTTAAAGAAATATCTTGCAAATAGAGATATTCCTATGCGTTTATAGAGGTGTATAAAATATGTCAATGATTAATAATGACTGGCTTGATGCAATAAGCCCGGAATTTTCAAAGGATTATTACAAAAAATTATATACATTTGTAAAGGATGAATATAGTAAAACAATTATATATCCGCCTGCAGAAGATATATTTAATGCATTTCATTTTACACCTTTAAGTAAAGTGAAAGTGCTGCTTCTTGGACAGGATCCATACCATAATGAAAATCAGGCACATGGGTTAAGTTTTTCTGTACTTCCATCACAGCATGATATTCCACCATCATTGCAGAATATATATAAGGAACTGCATGAGGACTGTGGATGTTATATTCCTAATAACGGATATTTGAAAAAGTGGGCAGACCAGGGCGTTTTGCTATTAAATACTGTACTTACAGTACGTGCACATCAGGCCAATTCGCATCAGGGAAGAGGTTGGGAAAATTTTACAGATGCAGTTATTCAGGCTGTTAATGCACAGGACAGACCTATTGTATACATGCTCTGGGGAAGACCGGCACAAAGTAAAATCCCAATGCTTACTAATCCAAAGCATCTTATACTTACAGCCCCTCATCCAAGTCCGCTCTCAGCATACAGAGGCTTTTTTGGCTGTAAACATTTCAGCAAAGCTAATGAATTTTTGAAAGCAAATGGAGCAGAGCCGATTGACTGGCAGATAGAAAATATATAGAAATACGTAATAAAATCCCCCAGGTATCATCAGACACCCGGGGGATTTTTTGAGCGAATTAAACACTCAATATTAGGAGAACAATAATATGAATGAAAACTAGAAAGTTTTATTCATCTGAATCTAATTCGCTGTCTGCTAATGCACCAACAGAAGATACAATTACAACTGTGGCGATAATTGAAACAGCAACTCCAATGATTGGACCAATAAATAACATAAACATTGAATAATCAATCCCCTTTACTAAATAAAATAAAGCTACGTTTTAAAAACTAATCTAATAATAACACTACTTAGATTCTTTTGCAAGATTTTTATTTGCGGTTGCGAGCATAAGCTTGATTCTGTTAAGCTGGTTGACTTCTGAAGCACCCGGGTCGTAGTCAACTGCAATGATATTTGACTCAGGGAAAGCAGCACGAAGCTCTTTAATTACGCCCTTACCAACAATATGGTTAGGAAGACATGCAAATGGCTGACAGCATACAATGTTTCCTGCACCATTATGTATGAGTTCAATCATTTCGCCTGTAAGCAGCCATCCTTCACCAGTCTGGTTGCCGAGTGAAACAAGGTCTTTTGCAAGAGCAGCTGTTTCTTGGATACTTGATGGAGCAGTAAAACGCTTGCTTTCTTTTAATGCTTTTGTAGAGCTCTTTCTGAACCATTCAAGAATTTTAATAACTGAATTGTTCAAAAATGCTGATTTCTTTGAAGCACCGAGGTAATCACGCTTGAAGTTTGCATTTTCGGCACAGTAAAGCAGGAATCCCATAAGGTCAGGAACAACAGCTTCAGCACCTTCACTTTCAAGCAGGTCTACAATGTAATTGTTGGCAGAAGGAAGGAATTTTACAAGGATTTCTCCCACAACACCAACTCTAGGTTTCTTAATATCAAGAAGTTCAATATTATCGAAATCTTTTATTATTGCACGGACGTTTTTATTGTATTCACGCATAGAAACTTTAGGCTGTGTCAGCTGTTCAATTAATACTTTTTTCCATTTCTCATGGAGAGCATTGACAGAACCTGGCACTTTCTCATATGGACGTGTTCTGTATACGACATTCATAAATACATCACCATAAACAATAGCCATCATTGCTTTTTTGAGCATTTTCAGGTCGTATTTAAAACCTGAGTTGACTTCAAGCCCCTGTGCACTGAGTGATATTACAGGAATATAAGATAATCCAGCTTTTGAAAGTGCTCGTCTGATGAAACCGATATAGTTTGATGCACGGCATCCGCCGCCTGTCTGTGTGATGATAATAGCTGTCTTGCTTAAATCATATTTACCTGAGAGAACAGCATTCATAATCTGTCCGACTACCATAAGAGAAGGGTAGCATGCATCATTATTTACATATTTAAGCCCCATATCAACTGATGACTTATTGTCATTGTCAAGAACTTCAAAATTATATCCGCATGATGAGAGTGCAGGACCAAGCAGGTCAAAATGGATTGGTGACATCTGAGGGCAGAGAATAGTATAATTCTTTCTCATTTCAGGTGTGAATTCTACTCTGCTAAATGCAGCACTTTCAATCTTTCTCTGGTAATGTTTCTTTTCACGTACCTTTAAAGCTGCGATGAGTGAACGTACACGGATTCTTGCAGCACCAAGGTTATTAACTTCGTCAATTTTAAGTACAGTATATATTTTACCGGCCTTTGTAAGGATATCATTTACTGCATCTGTTGTAACAGCATCAAGACCGCATCCGAAAGAATTAAGCTGGATAAGATTGAGGTTATCTTTTGTCTTAACATAGCTTGCAGCTGCATAAAGTCTTGAGTGGTACATCCACTGGTCCATAACAATGAGAGGACGGTCAACTTTACCAAGATGCGAGACTGAATCCTCTGTTAAAACAGCAATGCCATATGAATTGATAAGTTCAGGAATACCATGGTTGATTTCAGGGTCAACGTGATATGGACGACCGGCAAGGACGATACCGCGTTGACCGGTTTCATCAAGGTATTTGATAACTTCTTCACCTTTTTTATGTATGTCTTCCTTTGACTGCATAAGTTCATTCCATGCATCTTTAACAGCTGCTTTTACCTGTGATGACGGAATGTTATTGAATTCTTCAGAAAGACGTTTTTCAAGAATTTCAACATTTTCAAAAGAGAGGAATGGATTTCTGAAATCAATATTTTCAGTTTTTAATTCTTCTACATTATTTTTAATGTTTTCAGCATAAGATGTTACAATCGGACAGTTATAATGATTGTTTGTTTTTTCAATTTCTTTGTGTTCATAAGGAACGCATGGGTAGAAGATAAACTTAACACCCTGTTTGATAAGCCATGTTACATGTCCGTGTGCAAGTTTTGCCGGATAACATTCTGATTCTGATGGTATCGACTCAATACCGAGTTCATAAATCTTTCTGCTTGACTGTGGTGAAAGAACGACGCGATATCCTAATTTTGTAAAAAATGTATACCAGAAAGGATAATTTTCATACATGTTAAGCACACGAGGGATGCCGACATTTCCCCGCGTTGCAGCATCTTCTGCAAGTGGTTCATAATCAAAAAGTCTGTGAAGCTTGTACTCAAAAAGATTTGGCATTTTTTCAGTTGTTTTCTCTTTTCCAAGTCCGCGTTCACAGCGGTTTCCTGTAATGAAACGTCTTCCGCCAGAGAATTTATTAATTGTAAGGTAGCAGTTGTTGGTACATCCCTTACAACGTGTCATTGTTGTGCTGTATGTAAGCTCGTTAATTTTGTCTATAGAAAGCATTGTAGATTCTGAAATTCCGTCATAACGTTCTCTGGCTATTAATGCGGCACCAAATGCACCCATTATACCTGCAATGTCAGGACGGACTGCCTTTACGCCTGTGATTTTTTCAAAGCTTCTAAGGACAGCATCATTGTAGAATGTACCACCCTGAACAACGATATGTTTTCCAAGGTCACCCGGATCAGAAATTTTGATAACTTTGTAAAGTGCATTTTTGATAACAGAGTATGCAAGTCCGGCAGAAATATCAGCAACTTCTGCACCTTCTTTCTGAGCCTGTTTAACTTTTGAGTTCATGAATACAGTACATCTTGTACCGAGGTCAATAGGATGTTTTGCAAAAAGAGCTTCTTTTGCAAAGTCCTGAACAGAGTAATTAAGTGATTTGGCAAATGTCTCAATGAATGAACCACATCCTGACGAACATGCCTCATTTAACTGTACTGAATCAACAGTCTGGTTTTTAATCTTGATACATTTCATATCCTGACCGCCGATATCAATGATACAGTCTACTTCAGGGTCAAAAAATGCGGCAGCGTAGAAATGTGATACTGTCTCAACTTCGCCGTCATCAAGCATAAGTGCTGATTTTATGAGAGCTTCGCCGTATCCTGTAGAACATGACTGTACAATCTTGGCATCTTTAGGGAGCTTTGTATAAATGTCTTTGATGGCACGTATTGTTGTGGCAAGCGGAGAACCATTGTTACTGCTGTAAAATGAGTAGAGGAGTTTACCGTCTTCGCCTACGAGTGCAACTTTTGTGGTTGTAGAACCGGCATCAATACCAAGATAACAGTTGCCACTGTATGATGCGAGGTCAGCAGTAGGAACTTTTGCTTTATTATGTCTTTCTGTAAATGAAGAATAAGCTTCTTTATTTTCAAATAAAGGCTCCATACGTTCAACTTCAAAGTCAAGTTTAATCTTGCCCTGAAGACGTTTTATAATGTCTGAAACATCAACACATATATCTTCTTTGTAATTCATTGCAGAACCGATTGCTGCAAAAAGATGAGAATGTTCTGGGGCAATAATCTGGTCAGGACCAAGATTTAATGTACGTATAAAAGCTTCTCTTAACTCTGATAAGAAGTGAAGAGGACCACCTAAAAATGCAACATTGCCACGGATTGGCTTACCACATGCAAGACCTGATATGGTCTGATTAACAACAGCCTGAAAAATAGAAGCTGACAAATCTTCTTTTGTTGCACCTTCGTTGATAAGAGGCTGGATGTCTGATTTTGCGAAAACTCCACATCTTGCAGCGATAGGATATATAGATTTGTAATTTTTTGCATATTCATTAAGACCTGAGGCATCAGTCTGTAAAAGAGTAGCCATCTGGTCAATAAAAGAACCTGTACCGCCGGCACAGATACCATTCATACGCTGGTCAACACCATTAGTGAAATAGATAATCTTGGCATCTTCTCCACCAAGTTCTATTGCAACATCGCACTGCGGAGCTTCAGCCTGAAGAGCAGTGGAAACGGCAACAACTTCCTGCGTAAAAGGAACTTCAAGATGTTTGGCAAGAGTGAGACCGCCTGAACCTGTAATTACAGGGTGGCAGTTAAAATTACCAACAGAAGCTACAGCTTTTTCAAGAAGCGACTGTAATGTTTCCTGTATATTGGCAAAATGACGTTCATAGTCTGAAAAAATCACTGTATTATTGTCATCAATAAGGGCAATTTTAACGGTGGTTGAACCTATATCAATTCCAAGTTTATATGAATTCATAAAAATATCAGGCAAAAAGTGCCTGCCTCCTTAATTATAATTTGTCGAATAATGCGATTCGTTTCATTATATTATGAAAAAAAATAAATTTCAACATTATAACCTTATTTTATTGATTTTACATATTATGGCAATGCAAAATTTTAGAGTTTTAATATATTTTTTATAAAAGAACAGTGATGATTCGTTGACAAAAACAGTTTATATATTTATACTAAATTTAATTAGCACAAAGGCGTTGAAAGGGGCTTGTTTAAAGTATGAAATTCTTTGATAAGTTAGAACGTAGATTTGGTAAATATGCCATACCAAATCTTATGTATTATATTATAGGTATATATCTTGTGGGATTTGTTATAGAATTATTCGCACCTGATGTATATACTTATTATCTTAGTCTTGATGTGGCAAAGGTACTGCATGGTCAGGTATGGAGACTGGTTACGTTTATTTTGCAGCCACCGTCAAGCAGCATTATTTTTATGGTATTTACATTATATTTTTATTATGTAATCGGAACTGTACTTGAGAGAATATGGGGTTCATTTAAGTTTAATGTCTATTATTTCAGCGGAGTAATCCTGCATATTATTGCAGCATTTGTTATTTACATTATATTTGGCTGGTCATTTAACATGTCAACATATTATATTAATCTTGCACTGTTTCTAGCATTTGCGGTCGAACAGGCAGATACGGAAGTCCTTCTGTTTTTTGTACTTCCTATAAAGATGAAGTGGCTTGGATGGCTTGATGGAATTATATTTGCAATAACGATTATTGGCGGATATCTTACACCTGTAATGCCTAAGGCTATATGGAGAGGATTTTATAATGCAGGACTTCTTGCCGGTAATTCATATACATGTTATGTAATGGCAACATGTGCATTAATCTCAATGCTTAATTTTATTATTTTCTTTTTTGCTACAAGAAAGGCACCTGGCAGGACATATACACAGAAGAATTATCGTAAAGCTGAGAAAAGAGCTGATAAGGCAAGAAAAAATGCGGGAAGTTTCAACGAGAGATTTTATAATGCGAACTCTGAAAAAAGCACATGGGATAGTGCCAATAAACCGTATATTAATCCGAGAGGTACAAAGCACAGATGTGCTGTCTGTAACAGGACAGAGCTGGATGGCGATAATCTTACATTCAGATTCTGCACAAAATGTGCAGGCAATCTTGAATATTGTCAGGATCATCTGTATACACATATACATGTTACAGGTGATAATAACAATCAGAATACACAAAAAAATTAAAAAATGTTTTGAAAGAACGGCATAAATATGTTAGTATCAATATAGTACTGAAAAAACAGTATTTTTTCTTATTGCTATTATAAAAGATTTATGCAATAATCTGTATTTGTGTTTAGTATGAGATAAAATTAATTGAATTAAAGTTTATTTTGGAGGTCAGAATGAAAAAAACTAAAATAATTTGTACAATGGGTCCTAATACTAATGACAGAGAACTCATCAAAAGTCTTGCTCTTGCAGGAATGGATGTTGCAAGATTTAACTTCTCTCATGGTGATCATGAAGAGCAGGCAGGACGTTTCGCATTAGTTAAGAGTGTAAGAGAAGAACTCAATATTCCTATTGCTACATTGCTTGATACAAAGGGACCTGAAATAAGAACAGGTGACCTCAAGGACGATAAGAAAGTAACACTTAAAGAAAATCAGAAGTTTACACTTACAACAAGAGACGTACTTGGTGATGAGACAATCGGAAGAATCACATATGCAGGTCTTCCACAGGATGTTTCAAAGGGAAATACAATTCTTATTGATGATGGTCTTATTGAACTTTGTGTAAATAATGTTATAGATGGCACTGATATTGAATGTACAGTAGTAAATGGCGGTGAGCTTGGTTCAAGAAAAGGTGTTAATGTTCCTAATGTAAGTATCCGTCTCCCGGGTATCACAGATAAGGATAAGGATGATATTTTATTTGGTATTGAACAGGGATTTGATTTTATTGCAGCTTCATTTGTAAGAAATGCAGCTTGTATTCAGGAAATCAAGGAACTTCTCTGGTCTCATAATGCAGATATTCCTGTAATTGCTAAGATTGAGAATGCAGAAGGCATTAAGAATCTTGATGAGATTATCAGAGTTGCTGATGGTATCATGGTTGCCCGTGGTGATATGGGTGTTGAAATTCCTGCTGAGCAGGTTCCTCATATCCAGAAGGAAATTATCAAAAAATGTAATGCAGCATATAAGACAGTTATCACAGCTACACAGATGCTTGATTCAATGATTCGTAATCCACGTCCTACAAGAGCTGAGGTTACTGATGTTGCCAATGCTATTTATGATGGTACAGACGTTGTTATGCTTTCAGGTGAGACAGCTAATGGTAAGTATCCACTTGAAGCATTAAAGATGATGGTTAAGATTGCTGAGACTACAGAGCAGGATTTACCTAAGAAGTATGCAGACTATGCTAAGCTTCATACAAAGAGAGGAGTATCAAGTGCTGTTACTAATGCAACTGTACAGACAGCAGAAAACTTAAATGCAAAAGCAATTGTATGCCCTACAATTTCAGGATTTACAGCAAGACTTGCATCTAAGCTCAAGCCGGATACACAGATTGTTGGATGTTCACCATATGATTCTGTTCTTAGAAAAATGCAGATTTATTGGGGTGTAAAACCTGTTAAAACTGCTATTGAGACTTCTACAGATAAGATTATTGAGCATGCACTTGTCACAGCAGAGAATGCTGGATATATTGGCGAGGGAGATGTTGTCATTGTATCTGCCGGTATAGCAACAAACTCTTCTCCAACATCAAAGAGAGGTCTCACAAATACAATGCGTGTTGTAACAATCTAATTGTTACATCATGAGCATATGTCGTGATGACATTTATGAAAAGTAAATTTTTAAAAATATTTATATGGATTCCTGCTATTATTTGTGCGGTTATGATATTCGGATTTTCGGGACAGAATGGTGAAAATTCGGGAAATCTCAGCCGTAAGGCAGCAGGTATCATAGTTGATATTGCTGACAGCGTACATCTTGTAGATGTACGCTGGAATGGCAGACAGGAACTTATAGACAAGATAGAATTGCCTGTAAGAAAAGCAGCACATATGACTGAATATGCAATATTTGCATGTCTTGTTTATCTGGCATTTACAGTTGATGGTGTCAGTTGGCAGCTCGTCAGATTTATAAGTTTTTTTGCAACGGCAGCATTTGCATGTTCAGATGAATTTCATCAATTATACGTTCCGGGAAGAAACGGCTGCGTTACAGATGTACTGATTGACTGTGTTGGAATATTAATCGGTATTATTATATGTTCCATAGTTGACAGGCGTAAAAAAATGATAATTTAGTATGGCATTTTAGAAAATATTGTAAAACGGGAAGTGGGGAATAAACATATGACACTTTATGATGAATTAGTAGCAAGAGGACTTATAGCCCAGGTTACTGACGAAGAGCTTATAAAAGATTTAATTAACAATGGGAAAGCTACATTTTATATTGGTTTTGACCCAACTGCTGATAGTCTTCATGTAGGACATTTTATGGCACTCTGCTTTATGAAAAGACTTCAGA
>ERZ837380.4268-NODE-4268-length-12182-cov-22.161458_pt1 | contig 12182 bp, 11 predicted proteins | sample MGYA00519685_ERZ837380 | MGnify/ENA primary metagenome ERZ837380 (study PRJEB31850, sample SAMEA3708817) | human gut metagenome | biome: human gut; feature: human-associated habitat; material: faeces | place: China | collected 2014 ...
AGTTGCCGCCGCACTTGGTGAAGCCGGTCAGGCCGGGAGCGGCACGGATGTACTCGTCTTCCACGTAGATGCGGACGGGGTTGATGCCCTCGGCATAGTAAGCGCCCGAGGGAGCGCAGATGATGCAGAAAATGTAGTGCTTGGAAGCGTGCACGCCCAGACCCACGTCGTTTGCAAACACGAAGGGACGGATATACAGGGAAGCACCGTCGGAATGGGGCACCCAGTCACGGTCCACATCCACCAGCGTCTCAACGGCCTGAATGTAGTCCTCCACAGGGATCTTGGGGATGCACAGACGGTCGGCGGAGTCCTGGAAACGCTTTGCGTTGCAGTCCGGGCGGAACAGCTGGACGGTATCATCGGCCGTGCGGTATGCCTTCATGCCCTCAAAGATCTCCTGAGCGTAGTGGAACACGACAGTAGCCGGGTCCAGTTCAAAGGGGCCGTAGGGGACAATGCGGGCATCGTGCCAGCCTTCGCCCTCGGTGTAATCCATCACGAACATATGGTCGGTGAACTTCTTGCCAAAACCCAGATTGCTCTCGTCAGGCTTTGCCTTCGGAGCAGTGGTACGGGTGATCTTGATATCCAACATGATTTATTTTCCCTCTTTCCTGATCTCGGGCGCAGCGAGTGAAAATGCGCCCGCAAACACCGAATGTTGTTTTCTATTATAGTATTATGAAATCGTTTTACAAGGAAACGAAAAATCTTTCATCTTTCCCCCTGTTAAGTTGCGCGGAATTGCCTGCTTTTTGCTGTGCAAACTGCACAAAATATGATACAATAGCGATATCCGAACCTTTTTTCTGTCTCTGAGGGGAATATTCTGTTATGATCAAAGCAGTTATTTTTGATATGGACGGCCTGATGTTCGACACCGAGCGCGTCTGGGCCACCCTGTGGAAGCCCGCACTGGCCACACTGGGCCTTTCTTATAAGGAAGGGCTGGACGCCGCCGCCCGGGGCACGGCAGGCGACTCCATGCGGGCGGTGCTGCGCCGGTTCTACGGCGAAGAGTGCGACACGCAGGCCATCATGGATGCCCTGCACGCACAGGCCGAGCTTGCCTTTCAGGCTCCGCCGCCCAAAAAGCCGGGGCTGGACGAGCTGATCGCCTATCTGGAAGCACGGCATATCCCCATGGTAGTGGCCTCTTCCAGCCGGATGGCGTCCATCCTGCATCACCTGAACGGCTGGGACATGACCGGTCATTTTAAAGCCATCATCTCCGGCGAGCAGTTCACCGCCTCCAAGCCGGACCCGGAGATCTTTTTTGCTGCAGCCAAGGCGCTGGGCACCGCCCCGGCCCAAACGCTGGTGCTGGAGGACAGCTACAACGGGGTGCGCGCTGGTGCCGCCGGGGGCTTTGTCACCGTGATGGTGCCCGATCTCGCCCCCGCCAACGACGAGATGCGCCGCCTGTACACCGCCGAATGCAAAGATCTGCATGAGGTGCAGAAGCTGCTGGAAGAGAAAAAATTGTAAAAGTGCATTTTATCCGCAGACCGGAATGCCGTACAGGCATTCCGGTCTATTTTTTGTCTGCAGATTGCACAAACTTTTCGTCGGATTTTTTAGCTTCATATTGCAACAAAACTGCAACCATGATACTATGGATCTGTACAAAACATGCTATTGCATGGAGGAATCCTTTCTTTTTTGAGGAGGTAGCTTATGGGTCTCAGAACACGCGCCCTCAGTCTTGTGCTGGCGTTCGGCATGATGCTGAGCATTTTACCCCCCCCCGGAGCGTTTGCGGCAGATAATGCTTCCAGCACTCCCATTGAAATGTCCGACGTCATGTTGCTCGGGCACAAGGGGGATAATGCCACATACGGCTACCCTATCGGCAGCGGCATGGATCACAAAACGAATGCGTCCGGCACCGGCTGGCATTATGACGGTTCCACCGAGACCTTGTATCTGGAAGCCGGTTATACCTTTGTCAACCACAGCACACTGAACTATTATACTTCCTGCAAAGTGGTCAACAATGCCGCGGTGGATGGCTGGAACCTGTGGTACGGCGATGTCGTCAACAACGGCACTATTACCAACTCCCGCATCCACCCCAAGCTCACCACCAACAATGCAACCGGTGTGATCTCTACCTGCCGGATCGGTGAGCGCGCCTCTGACTACGCCGTCGAAAACAACGGCAAAATTGATCATTGCGACTTTATCGGCGACGGCACCGTAGCGGGTGATCATTTTCATGAAAGTTCTACAGCCAACACCGTCACCCTGACCGGCAACGGCACGATTGGTCACTGCGTCTTCAAGAGCAAGACCGACTACCCCGCCAGCAATATCATCACCAACAGCGCTTTCCTGAACAACAAGCAGAATTTTGACGGGATGCACACCATCAAGATGGCAGACGGCGAAACCAACACGAAGCTGTTCGCGATCCTGTACGATTGCAATTCCGGCTACGGCGTCTCCGGTCTGGATACCATCGGCTTTGTGGGCAGTCCCTCCCTTTATATAGCTGGTACAACAAGCTACGGCAGCTCCCGCACCCTCGCTTCGGTCAACGGCAAGGCCATTGGCGCAGACGATATCCCGGGTGTGACAACGGCTCAGACAAAAGACCCGCCCGCAAGCGTGCTCTATGCCACAAGCAACGGCTTTGCCCTGACCCCGGACGGCACTTCTGATATCACCCTGAGTCAGGTCGTGGCTCCTGCCCCGAACCCCTCTCCGGACGGCAAACTGTATTTGGATGAGAACGGCGTGCCCGTTTATACTTCCGGCGACGGCTGGAGCTATGAGCCCAGGACCCTGTATGATTATCAGGGTGCCCGGCTTACCGCTATTTCTGTGGAAGAATTTTTCCAGAATCTTTCCATCACCGGCAGTGTCAGCATTATGAATGACACTGATGGCAAATACTACTTCACCATGCCGGATTCCGCTGTCACCATCCAGACCTCTTCCTCCACCGATCCGTCTGAGCCGTCTGAGCCGTCCGGGCCGTCCGGGCCGTCTGAGCCGTCCGGGCCGTCTGAGCCGGCTGGCCCCGGCGGAGAAAGCGACGGTGCCGGCGTGGCCGGAGCTGTCGTGGCAGTCACTGCCATTGGCGCTGTGAGTTATGCTGTCGTCACCCGCGTCTGGCTGGAGAGCATCCTGCCCGAAGGCTCGTCGATCCCCACCAGCCGTCAGCAGCTGGCCGACCTGCTGTGGATCGCTGCAGGCAGGCCTTAACCTGTAAGCAAGGTGCTCTATCCCGACATCAGCGCTGCCGAAGTCGATCATCAGAAAGCTGCCCTCTGGTGCGTAGAGCAGGGGCTGCTGAAAGACAACGGCGAAGTCTTCCGCCCGAATGATCACACCTTCCGTCCGCAGGTCATCAAAGCCTGGAACCAACTGCAGGACGCCCTGAACGCAGCACAGTAAGTCTTTCGCATCCTGTCCTTTCAAAAAAGCGAACTGCCGCCCGGCCTTGATTTCTCACAGGCCGGGCGGCAGTCTTTTGTTTCAGATCTCATCTGCTCCGCCGTCGGCACGGGGCTGGCGGCCCCGCTCCGGGATGGCGCGGTTCTGATTGTAGCAGATGAGCTGGGCGGCGGCAGTGCTGGCTGCATCTCCGAGCGCACCGACGGCAGCACCATCTCCGGTCTGTACGCAGCCGGTGAGGTGACCAGCGGCATCCACGGCAACAACCGTCTGGGCGGCAACGCTTACCCCGACATCATCGCCTTCGGCCGCATTGCAGGCACCAACGCCGCTGCGGACGCCAAGGCCTAAGTCAACTTCGTTTCTCTGAAGCTTCTTTCTTCTTTTCAGTTTTTCTAATTTGCAGGCAGACCCCCGCCGGGATCCTGAGCAAAGCCGCCAAGGGCTTTGAGAGCAAAGCCGCCATGACGAAAAACGGCAAAGCTGCCGATATGAAGAAGATCTTTGCCGTCATGGGTCTGGCCGTCAAGTGCAGCGAGACGGTTACCATCGCCGCAGATGGTACAGATGAAGATGCCGCCATTGAAGAACTGACTCGGCTCTGCAAGGAAGTGTAATTCCGATTTCTGACGAACACTGATCCTGCTGTTGACAAGCCCCGCTTCGAGCGAATGCCCGGAGCGGGGCTTGTTCTGTAAAGTGTGCAAGTGTGTGCAGCCTCTGCCGCAAAAACAAAAATGCCATGAAATCTTTCGATCCACAGCTTCCACGGTAGACATTCCTAGCCGTTGGGACCCGCAGGCTAAGCAACAGCCCACTGGGCTGATTGCTTGCGGCGCTGTGCGCCGCCGCCTTGTTCGAGCCCCTTCCATTGTGTAGACAAAAAGAAAAACCAGTACACAATGTGTACTGGTTTTTCTTGGTGCGATGGAAGGGACTCGAACCCCCGGCCTACTGATTCGTAGCGCACGCCGGGCGATTCCCTCAATTTTTGGAAGTTACGTTTTAACGTTATTTCCAGGCGATACATCGCAAGTTTTGAGCTCGGAGTTTCTGCACCCTTTGTCCGATTTTGCAACGATTTGCACCCTTTGCACGTTTTGAAACCGTGCAAAAACCGTGCAGAAACCGTGCACTTACTCCCAGACAAACTAAAATCCACTTCATCCGACAACGACTTGACGGCATTGGTTTGGGTGGCCATTCTCTTATTTTTAGTACTTGCTGCATCACAAGCCGATTGGAAAGCATCTGACCTCATTCTCAGTATAACCCGTCGTTTTGTGTTAGAAAAAAGCAACACAGCACGATATGGTCTGTATGGCCTTGTAGTGGTATCCTTTTGCCAACAAGAAAACAACATAAAACGAAAGGAAAAACAAATGATGAAACGTATCTTTACCCTGATTACCTCTATTGTTCTGGCCACCAGTCTACTGGCTGTCCCCTGCTTTGCCGCTGAGCCTGAAGACTTGCCCACGCCGCAGCCTGGTGTGACCGAAACGGAACAGCCTGACGGTTCTAATCAGCCTGAGAATCCGGACAGACCTTCTATCCAGCCATGTGATGCTATGCCGGGCGTTGGAGACATGGGTTAACTCATAAAATCGATGTTCAAGTATTCTTTCGCTTCTTTTTTGACAACCTCTAACCCGATTTGATATCCAATGACTTTGCAGAGATAATACGATTGGTAGTACAATTCTTTGCTGATTTCGTCATCGCCCATAAAATGTCGGCATTCCGCTTCAATTTCCAGACATCGGGGCAATACTTGGTAATGTCCATATTGAATACAGGCTTCTCGTCCTTCTTTAGCGAGTGCAGCTCCTTCCTCATAGCGACCGCACAAATCCAGTACCCGAGCATAATTATAAAGGACCAAAGGCAACACCCCTATAGATGTTATGGTTTCCTTAAAATGCTTACGCACATACTTAAGCAGCTGATAGTAGATTTCAGCTGCTTTTTTATTTTGGCCAGCATCAGAGTAAGCAAGCCCAATCTGATTGATAATTGTGATTTCATCTCTTGTATAAAGGAAACTTTCTATACTCTCTAGGTCAAAGCGGGGCACAGTCAGCTGAATTGCCTGCATTAGCAGATCGATTTGTTCCAGCGGCGTGTAGCGTCCATCTAAGCGTCCCAGAAGTACCCTTGAACGCAGGGCAAATTGCTGCGCAATTTGATCATCCGGATCTGCCAGCTTTTCAAATTGTGCAAGCTTCTCAAAGCCCTCCGGCACCTTTTCGGTCACATTGCAGGCAACAATTTCTTTCTGAAGAGCTTCCATCTCCAGTTCATTTTTACTCAGCAGAGCAAAATAGCGGTCATCCGGCAGGCCCAGACGCTGCAAAAGGGCATTGATCCGGTTGCGGCTGGGGGTCTGTTTCCCATTTTCCAGCCGGGAAAGAGTCATAGGCTCACAGATTCCATAGCAGAGCTGCTCCTGGGTCAAACCCAGATCCAGCCGCCGCTGCTTGACGTACTCGCCAAGAAAGACATTCTTCATCCCTAAACCCTCCTATAGAAGTAATATCTCTATTATTATAAAGGATGGCACAGCGGATTTCCAGTGAACGGTTCAACTTTTACTGAAAACTTATCGTTTTGTGTTATTTTCAAGTAACTCGGCACGATATGTTCAGAAGTGCGTCGTGCTGCTACAATATAGTCACAGCGATGAACCAAACATCCAGAGCTGAAAAAAGAAAGGAGAAACAGAAAATGTATACCGTAACTTTTTCCAATGAAGAGCTGGAAGAGATGAAGGCAAACGACGCGGTTGTTATCGTTAGCTGCGATGATGACAACGGGCACCGCCTCTACTGATTAGTGACGGTTTCCCAAGGAGCAAATGTTTGCTTCTTGGGATTTTTCTGTATAATGGAACCATGTTTTATGAATTGAAAAACGGAACGCTTGTGGAAACCAAAGACGCACAGGGGAATTTTGATCTGACACAGGTCCTTGGAAATAAATATTTAGAAGATGTTGATTCCGAAAAATGTGTTATTGTTGATACGTACAGCAATAGATGTTTCCTCATCTCAAAAGATCTCCTCCACCATGGTGTGAGCGAAGAAGTATACCACAAAATGCTGGATAGCGATGAAACCGACTCAAACAAGTCAAGCGAAGAAGTCACTTTCATCTTAACAATTACGTATAAATGCAACATGCACTGTACTTACTGCTATCAGCAAAACGATAAAACCTTGGAAAAGAAACTTATCAGTGATGAAACTCTGGATAAAATTTTAAGTATCATTGCACAGTATATGGAAGCAAATCCGAACAAGACCGTTCGACTGGGTTTATTTGGTGGCGAACCCTTGCTGATCGAGAATGAGAAAGTAATTGATAAAATTCTCCAATTTTGCAAAGAGCACAAAACCACTGTTCATATCACCACAAACGGAAGTTTCCTTTCGTATTATTTGAAGAAATTTATCATCAATCGTCGCTTCATCAGCGGTATTTATCCCACAATCGACAGTATGGCGTTAAATTATATGACGCGATACGATCTTGATCCGAGCCGGAACAATACAAATGAAACTTTCAAACTCCTGTGCTGTATTAAGACACTTCTGCATTACGGCATCCATGTGGACTTAGGAACCAATATCGATAGGCACAATCATAAAGAAATCTGGAATACACTGGATGACTTGAAGAAGTTACAGCTTTTGCAGGATAAAAACTTTGCGTGGACTATTGGTCGAGTAGATGATCGTTTGTATGAAACAAATTTCCCTGACATCATGATGGAAAGTGAGATTCTCGCTGAGCTTCAAAGCAAGCCTCTCCCGGACAATGTTCACGCGGCATTTTTAAAGACCTGCTATAACTTTGCCGACAAAATGGGCCTAAAGTTGAATTTGCGGGAGCATAAACAAACACATAGTTATTGTTGGAGCACTTCGTCATCCAGTAATGTTTTTTATGTTGATATGAATCTGAAAACATATCGTTGTACTTGCACAGTTGGTAGATCTAGGTACAGCCTTTTTGATTTTTCCTATGAAAATTTAACAAATTATCGGCCCGTCGCTGTAACCTGCAATTCTTATGCGGAGTGTAAGGATTGTAAAATCGGTGGCTTCTGCGGTGGCGGATGTCAGCTGTCCCACCAAATCGATTTCAAAAAGTGCTGTACATATGAAGAAGAAGTTTTTTCTCACTTCATGAAAACACTGTTTATTCCTTATATTAAATCCAAATATAACGAGGTGAATCAAAATGAACGCAAAGCTGAAAACAGATGCACTTGACCTTACCTCTCTGCTCAATGGGCTGGTGTTTTTCTCCCCAGTCTCTCTACTGGTACGAACCACTGCAGGAATCTCTCTCAGCCAATTCTTCATTTTGCAAGCAATTATGGCTACTATGGTCCTCCTCACAGAGATTCCTCTCGGAAAGCTGACCGATCGCATTGGCTATAAATCCACGTTGGTACTATACCAGATCGCGCTGCTCATTTCGAGAACCTGCCTCTTGCTGGCTCATGTAAGCTGCAATTATAGTCTGTTTATTTTACAGGCTATCCTCGAAGGCACAGCGGCTTCCTTTTCTTCTGGGACGCAGAGCGGCTATATTTATATTATGTTTTCAAAGGAACATTACGCTGAAAAATCTGCACATGTCGCCAATTATGGAACTGTCGGATTTTTTGCCAGTACCCTAGCTTATGCGGTCCTGTACACGCTGATTGGCATCAAGGGTCTGCTTCTGGCAACGATTGCCGCAAACCTTGTTGCTGTCTTTACCTCTTTAAAAATCCCCAAGGAAACAGTGCAGCCCAGAAGTGAAACGCGCCAAAAGAAAAACATTCCCTATCCGCAGTTGTTTCAGCAGAAAAAGATATGGATGCTTCTAATGATTTTGGCAGCTTTGAACATTGGCCGCATTCTGATCAATTTCTTCTATGCGGAGAAGCTGCAGTTGTGCGGGATCAATGAAACCTGGCTCGCCGCAATTATTATGGGTTATTCTGCAATTCAGTTGCTGTCCGAACGGATTCTCGCCCGTACCAAGCCTGAACACTATAATCAAATGATGGCACTGTTTTTCATTCTGAGTGGAATAGCCCTTGGTGTGTTGGGCTTGGTCAATGTGCCGGTTTGGACTATCCTATTTATGCTGATCCTTCCGCTTTTTTTGGATATTCCATCCTATCTGCTGGGAGAAGTCCAAAACAGCATTGTAGATGCTGCCGGCAGGGAAGACAATCGCGCCGAGCTGCTTTCCGTCTTCAACATGGGCGTCAATGTTACTGAAATTTTTTATCTGTTTGGCTCATCACTACTGGTGAGCGCCGGGTCAACGGCTTGTTTTGTCATCCTCGGTGCTTTTATGACCGTAGTTGGAATTGGCATCTGTCTTTCTGTGAAGAGCGCATGGTTGCTTTCACTTCAAGAAAAAAAGAACGGCAACTAATTTTAGTCTACAATATCAAGAGGGCTTATATATGATGTCTGGATACATCTCCGATTGCCTAGGAGAAAATTTCAGTTGTATTCAACCCAAGCCAATATTACCTCAAAAATTCAATTGGGATGTCTTCATGGCCACACTGATTCCTACTGAAGGGTGTAATTTTCAGTGTTCATACTGCCACAAAAACCACCCGGCAGCCAGTATGACTCGTGACACACTGGACCGAATTGAGGAGTATATAACTGCACAAGCGCCGCGCTATAAACAGGTCATACTTGCATGGTTTGGAGGTGAACCTACTCTTTGCAAAGACACTGTGCTGGAAGTGTCCAACATTGTGCAAAATCTGCAGAAACAGTATGGCTTTCACTATGCTGCCAATATGACCACCAATGGTTATCTGCTGAATGACAAGCTATTTCGGCAGTTCTATCAGGCAGGGATCACCAGCTATCAAATTACAATTGATGGTTGGAATCACGACAAGACTCGGCCCCATGTATCCGGCAAGGGAACCCTGCAGACCATCATTAACAATCTGGCCTCTCTTTCCAAGTTGCCGCCGGCAGAGTATTCCTTTCATATCACGCTGCGCCACAATATTCTGGCCGACGATGAGGACTACAGTTGGTATGATTATCTGTACCGTCTGTTTGGGCATGACAAACGCTTCGCCGTACTTGTTCGTGCTGTTGGTGACTGGGGTGGTGAAGGCGTCCACAGTCTATCCATCCTTCATCAGGATACAAAAGATGTGTTGGTAGCAAAACATGTTGCATATCTGGATAAGATCGGGATGTCGTGTCATAACCACAGAAACGGAGCCCTTGCACAGGTGTGCTACGCTTCCTATCCACATAGCATGGTATTCCGGGCCAATGGAAAAATTGGCAAATGCACTGTGGCGCTTGACCACCCGCAAAACCAGTTAGGTTGGGTTGATCCCGAAAAAGGTATTGTGATCGACCCGGAGGTTAACTGCCGGTGGAGCTTTTCTGATCTGAAGCCCGAGTGTCGTAGCTGCCGGAATGTTTTGCGCTGCATGAATATGCAGTGCAAAAAGTCTGAAATTATTGATGGAAAGACAGTTTGCCTCTATAGAAAATCAGAATGTGTGTAATCAGTTAACTAACGCAAAACGATATGTTTATTCCTCATCCTGTGTGCTACAATTTGAATCAGAAAGAGCAAAGCACACAATCCACTGTTCATAGAGACAGATGGAACGATCACAGAAGAGGTGGAAATCATGAAGTATTATCTCAAAAAGTGCTGGCCCACTGTTACAGCGGCCTCCATCTGTATGGTTGTTGCCTATGGTTTGCAGGTCTGCACCAGTCTGGTACAGATTCAGATCACCCAGGGACTGCTGGACGGTGATCTGCGGGCTTTCACCATTCGGATCATTCTTCTTCTGCTGACCTGGCTGGCCGTGGTCCTTTGCCTGATTGCAGAGACCTTCTTCCAGGGCCGGGCCGTGCGCCGGATGAACAACGCTCTGCGCCGGGATATGGCAGCGGGCCTGTTGCACAAGACCCATCAGGAGTATCATAAGCAGGAGAGCGGCGAGTACCTCTCCCAGTTTACCAACGACGTGAACCAGATTGAGCAGATGGCCTGGACTCCGTTTTTCACCATCATGGGTTCTGCGGCACAGGTGGTGTTCGGCATCGTTGCACTGGCATCCATTCATTGGCTGCTTCTGGTGATTTCTCTGGTCATCGCATTGGTTATGATCTTCGTTCCTCGTCTGTTCAGCAAACGGTTGGGAACCGTTGGCACAGCCTGTGCCGCCAGCCAGGCTGACAGCGTCAGTAAAATCAAGGATCTGCTGGCAGGTTACGATGTGCTTCGCTTCTTTGGCAAGGATGAACGGTTTACCAGCGGAGTCGATGCAGCCAGCGACAGCATGGAGCAGGCCAAGTACAAACTGACCATCAACAAGGACGGCATCGGCTGTGGTCTGGCCTATGTCAGCGCCGTCTGCCAAGTGGCCGTTGTCATCCTGCTGGGTGTCCTGATCCTCAATGATATGATTCCTCTGGCCACCTTTATGGGCACCGGTACCATCTGCGCCGGCGTGTATAATGGACTGAACCAGGTGTCCAAACTTGCAGTGTCCTTCTCGGCCAGCAAGCCCTATTTCGATAAGATTACCATCCATGCCGGCGAGGCGCAGCTTCCTGATTTCGGTCTGCCTACCCTGCAGGAAGGCATTACGGTCAAGGATGTCTCTTTCGGCTACGATGAAAAGAAGCCGATCCTGGTCCACATGAACGCGGAATTCAAGAAAGGCGGCAAATACGCCCTCACCGGTCCCTCCGGCTGCGGCAAGAGCACCCTGCTGAAGATTCTTCTGGGCTGGCTGCCCGGCTACCAGGGCAAGGTCCTTTATGACGAGAGAGACGTGCGGGATTACACGCCCGAGCAGCTCCAGCAGAAAATGAGCTACATCGAACAGAATGTGTTCCTGTTCAATACCACCATCCGTGAGAACATTACCCTGGGTGAGCACTTTACCGACGAGCAGATGGAAAAGGCACTGCGTGACAGCGCCCTGGCAGGCGACCTTGCCAATATGCCCAAGGGTCTGGATACGCCGGTGGGCGAGGAAGGCAACGCCCTCTCGGGCGGCCAGAAGCAGCGCGTGGCCATCGCCCGTGCTCTGATCCATAACCGCAGCATCCTGCTGGTGGATGAGGGCACCAGCGCCCTGGACCAGAAGAACGCCGACATCGTGGAGAAGAGCCTGCTGTCCAACCCTGACCTGACCCTGATCCTGATTAGCCATCACCTGAGCGACGAACGTAAAGCCCAGTTCGATCATGTGTACGAGTTGACGCCCGCATCTTCTATTGTCTGAAACCGGGAAGCAACGCAATAGCCGGAAGAATCCAAAGAAACCGTGCCGGGGTTTCGTGGCACACGACTTTGTTTGCAAAGTCTAGTGTGTTACACCTTGGTTCCGGCTGATGCGGAAAAGGGACTGCGAGCAGCTCCGGCAAGCACCTATTCTGCGGCAGAAGGATGCGCGGATGGGGATGGCAGCTAATGGTTTCTGCCCACCCAGCGCAGGCTTGCAGAGGAACCAATGGTGTACGTTCTCCTTCCTGCCGCAGCAGCGTTTTTCCCTATAAGCCGCAAGGTAAATAATCAGCGTCTGTATTTGCCCCGCATCCCGGCCTTTGTGCGGTGCTTTAACATAGAGGATTTATTGAACACTCGCAGCAAGGTCATCTGTTCTTCTTTCGTCAGCTTGGAATAGTCGATGCCGATCTGTCCCATCAGGACATTCATCTTCTTTTCCAACGGAGAACCTTCAAACTTCTGTGCAT
>ERZ837380.4271-NODE-4271-length-12175-cov-2.954043_pt1 | contig 12175 bp, 5 predicted proteins | sample MGYA00519685_ERZ837380 | MGnify/ENA primary metagenome ERZ837380 (study PRJEB31850, sample SAMEA3708817) | human gut metagenome | biome: human gut; feature: human-associated habitat; material: faeces | place: China | collected 2014 ...
CCGTCATCGACGAGAACACCAACGCCCGCCAGTTCGAGAAGGAGCTGGAGCTGAGCGAAATGTACCACCGCCTCAACAACCGTCACTGAAATAACGGAGCGTTAACAGCACGGCAGGAAACTTGACGTACCTTCGTACGCCGGCGTTTCCTGCCGCACTGTTACCGCACGCGTTATCTCAGCGATACGGGGTGCGCTTAAAAAACAGCACGGCGGGGAAGTTGACGTACTTTTTTACGCAGCGTTCCCCGCCGTGCTGTTTTTGTTTACCTATGTGCGGTTCAGCGCTTGCCGGCGTACAGCTGGCGGTCGATCACGTCGGCGAACACGCGGTTCACCGCCGGACGCACCACCTTCAGCGACGGCGTCAGGCACTTGTTCTCCTGCGTGAACTGCGCGTCGAGCACCACGAACTTGCGCACGGATTCGGCGCGCGACACCGTCGCGTTCGCCTTGTCCACATACTTCTGAATCTCGTCATGAACGGCGGCGGTAGCCGCCACGCGGTCAAGCGGCGTATCCGCGGACAGGCCCACGGACGGCAGCCAGGCCGCCAATCCTTCCGGATCGAGCGTGACCAGCGCGCCGATGAACGGACGATTATCGCCCACCACCACGGCATGCTCCACAATCGGACACTTCGCAATCTCCTGCTCCATCGGAATCGGCGACACGTTCTTGCCGCCGGCGGTGATGATGATGTCCTTCTTGCGGCCCGTAATCGTAATACGACCCTCATCGTCGATCGACGCAAGATCGCCGGTGCGCAGCCAACCGTCCTCGGTGAACACCTCGGCCGTTTTCTCCGGCAGATTGTGGTAACCCATGAACACGTTCGGTCCCTTGACCTGCAGCTCGCCATCGTCGGAAATACGCACGGACGATCCCGGCGCAGGCTGGCCGACGGTACCGATCACATTGTCCGTGACGCGGGTCGCGGCAAACGGCGCCGCGGTTTCCGTCATACCGTAGCCCTGGATCATCGGCAGGCCGATGCCATTGAAGAAATGCGCCAGCGACGCGTCCAGCGGAGCGCCACCGCACGCCACATAACGGATACGCGGGCCCAACGCGCCACGCACGGTGTGGTATACGGACGCCTCATACGACAGGTGTTCGGCGGTCTGCTTCATGGTCGGTTTCTCGCCAGCCTGCTGCATGCGCGACCAGTCGCGCGCGGATTCGGCGGCCTTGAGGAACAGGCGGCCCTTCCAACCCATGCCGGCCTTGCGGGAAGCCGCGTTGTACACCTTCTCGAACACGCGCGGCACGCCCAGCAGGTACGTCGGCTCGAACGAACGCACATCCGGCAGCAGCGTCTTGGTGTCCGGCAGATAGCCGACCACGCCGTCATCGGAAGCGATCGACGCGTACTGGATGAAGCGCGCGAAGCAGTGGGCGAGCGGCAGGAACAGCAGCAGACGCGGATGGTCTTCAAGAATCATCTCGTGCAGCGCAAGGCTGCCGGCACGCGTGATCGACACGAAATTGCGATGCGACAGCTCGGCACCCTTCGGTGCCCCCGTGGAGCCGGACGTGTACACGATGGTGGCCAGATCGTCGGCACGCACCGACGCGATACGCTCGTCCAGCTCTTCGTCGGACACGGTGACGCCCAATCCCTCCAGCGCGCCCATGGCATTGGCGTCGAGCATCAGAATATGCTTCAGAGACGGGCAGCGGCCAATCACGGAATCAAGACGGTCGAAGCGTTCGCGATCGTCGGCGATGGCGAGCTTCACGTTGGAATCGTTGAGAATGCGTTCGGCCTGCGCCGCGGAATCGGTGTCATAGATCGGCACATTGACCGCGCCGATTGCGGCCAGTGCGAAATCAAGCACGCCCCACTCGTAACGGGTGGTGGAGAAGAGGGTGACGGCATCCCCCTTGCCGATGCCGAACGCGATCAGGCCTTTGGCCGCGGAGAGCACGTTCTTGTGGAATTCGCCGGTCGTCACCTTGGTCCACTGGCCCGGAGCGGTTTTGCGTTCCGCGATCACGGTGTCTTCGCCGGTGCGCTTGATGCGTTCGGTAAGCAGGGAGTAGATGGATTCGTCGTCGCGTACTTCGACGGATGCGCCCGGGGTCGTGTACTCGGTGAGCATGAAGTGTTCTCTTTTCTTGCGTTTCCGCGGTTTTCGTGGGTTTTGCGATATATGCGATCGCTGCGATTGCGGTGATCGGTGACGTGCTTTTCGCGTCCTGTGTCGCGCCTCGCATATCGTAAGTTACGGTGACGTAAGTCCGCATTGTAAGAAACAACAAGAAATATGGCGACGGGTTTGTTTAAACTGACAAAGTGGCGCGAAACGTCAACGGAACGGGGGATTGGTACACGGATGCGTCATCTCGAAAAAAAGGTTTGACGCGTTCGATCGCAGGGTGTCCAACGGGTTGCGCGACGGGTTCGAGAGGGGTGGCCCTTACGGGCGAAAACGGTGGAAAATGCGGCAAAATTGGGCGGAGTGACGTTGCGAACCACAACATGTTCCGTGTACACTCAAGTTTGGCGCAACTACCCCTTGCGCCTAGGCTGTTTGCTCAACGGCGAACATTCAGCCGCCTCACTTTTCGCCGTTCCCTTGGTTTTCTGTGGTTTTGCTGTTGTGTATTTGCTTGCGAGTTCTGATGGTTTTCTAGATTTTTCCGACGATTTTCTGCGATTGCCGTTCCGTCATTGCCTTTCGTCGGTATGCCCGATACGCTTGGAGCGGATGGCGGGATTGCAAACGATTGGAAAAGGGGCATGATGTTCGACAAGCGGCTGTTTTCCTTGGCTGACGGCGTCGGTCGATTGATCGCGGCGAAAGTCGCCTGCCAATGGCTGGGCCTCGTGGCCAACATCGCCTTCGTCGTGGCTGTGGTGCGTATGCTGCAACCGCTGTTCGCGCCCGTACCGTCCGCCACCGCGCCCTGCATCGCCATTATTCTTATTGCCGCGGTCGTGCGATTCGTCACCATTCGCGCCGCCGCACGTTTCGGTAGCGAGGCCGCCGAACGCGTCAAACTCGCGCTGCGTGAGAAACTGTTCAATAAGATGCTCGCGCTCGGCCCGTCCTACGCGCAGCGCGTGCGCACCGCCGGCGTGGTGCAGTCCGCGGGCGAAGGCATCGAACAAATCCAAAGCTTCTTCGAACTGTTCCTGCCGCAACTGTGCTACGCCGTGCTCGCCCCCATCACGCTGTTCGCCGTGCTTGCGCCGATCGACCTGCCCACCGCCGCGACGCTGCTCGCCTGCGCGCCGCTCATCGTGCTCATCGTCGGCATGGTGGCGATGCGTGCTGCCCGCGTATTCAAGAAATACTGGGGCAAATACACGGATATGGGCGCCGCGTTCCTCGACAATCTGCAGGGACTTGAGACGCTGAAAACCTTCGACGCGGACGAGCGCGCCGCACGAGTCATGGACGAGAAGGCCGAACAGTTCCGCGTGATGACCATGAACGTGCTGCAGATCCAACTGCGTTCGCTCACGGCGATGGATGCCGTGGCGTACGGTGGCGCGGCCGCCGGCATCGGCGTTGCGATATGGCGATTTGTATCCGGCTCGCTCTCGCCGTCTGGCGTTTTCGCGCTGTCCGGCGTGCTGCCGCTTGGTTTGACGCCGATCGCCGCGGTATTGCTGACGATTCTGCTAGCCGCCGATTTCTTCATTCCGCTGCGACAGCTCGGCTCGTATTTCCACGTTGCGATGAACGGCATGACGTCCACGAAACGTATTTTCGCGCTGCTCGACGCGCCCGAACCGGAGCATGGCAACAAGGAACTGCCGGAATTCGGGGCTTCCGGGCGTGGTGTCGGCGTGGAGTTTCGTGGTGTTTCGTACCGGTATGCGGACGCGGATGTGGATGCTGGGGGTGCTGCTGGTGCGGGGCCTGACGCTGCCGGGTCTGCGGGTGCCGGTGTTGCGAGTCCCCGTCGTATATCGTCCACATCGCATTCCGATATGCGGAATGCGGATGTGGACAGCGTTGATGAGGGCGGCGGCGCGGGTGACGCGCGCGAAACGCGCTACGCCTTGCGCAACGTGGCCCTCCGTGCGCTGCCCGGCGAAGTCACTGCGATCGTCGGGCCATCCGGTTCCGGGAAATCCACAGCCGTCCAGCTGCTTGCCGGCACGCTTGTCGGATATGAAGGCGATGTGCTGCTGTCCGAAATGCCATCCGGAATGCAGGACGAAGTGCTGGGCGCTATGTTAAGCAGTGCGGCGCCGGATGACAGTGAAACCCTGAAATCGCACCAAATCCGCGACCTCACCGCAGCATCGCTCACCCGCGAAATCTCCATCGTCTCCGCGCACAGCCACCTGTTCGCCGGCACCCTGCGCGACAACCTGCTCATGGTCCGCGCCGACGCCACCGACAACGAGCTGTGGCAGACGCTGGAAGCCGCGCATATCGACGATTTCGTGCGCGCGCAATCGCGAGGACTCGATATGCCGATTACGCAGGATGGCGCGAATCTGTCCGGCGGGCAGAAACAGCGCATTGCGATCGCCCGTGTACTGTTGCGCAGGTCGGCCGTCTATATTTTCGACGAGGCGACCAGCAGCGTCGACGCGGACAGCGAAACGTTGATTTTGCAAACGATTCGCGCGCTCGCCGACGCCGGCGCAACCGTGCTGATGGTCACGCACCGCATGGCGAACGCGGCCGACGCGGACCATGTCGTAGTGTTTGATGGGGGTGTCGTCGTCGAGCAGGGCGCGCATGACGATCTCATGGCCGCGGACGGCACGTATGCCAAGCTGTTCCGGGCGCAGGAAAGCGTGGAACGGGTGGGATTGTCTGGTCGCGTCGCGCCACGCGTATCGCGTATGACTCATGCGTCTGGTGCGTTTGCCGTGTCTCGGATGTCTGGTTCCGCCGAATCGAACGCCAGTGGCGCCAAATCGGACATGCCAACAACCCAAGTCGTCGCCCGCTTGCTGCGCGAAGTCGGCCCACTGCGCAAACCCATGGCCATCGCCTGCGCGTGCGGCATCCTCGGCCACCTCGCCGCCACGTTCCTGCCGGTTTTCGGCGTCGCCGCGCTGTTTGCCGCAGCTGGCGCAAAAGTCTGGAATCTCAGCCTTCCTGCGGCAATCGCAGCCATGATTATCTGCGCACTGATCCGCGGCGGCATGCGCTACGCCGAACAGTACATGAACCACAATGTCGCCTTCCGCCTGCTCGCGCTGTTCCGGTCGAAAACGTTTGCCGCGCTGCGTCGCCTCGCGCCCGCCAAACTGTCCGGCAAAGGCAAAGGCGACCTGATCGCGCTGGTCACCACCGACGTCGAACTGCTGGAAATCTTCTTCGCGCACACCATTTCGCCGGTTGTCATCGCCATCGCGACCACCGTGCTTTACACGGTCGCATTGCTTACGTTGAGCCCTGCGATCGCTGTCACGCTGGTCATCGCGCACCTGACCGTCGGCATCGTGCTGCCGAAACTCTTCGCCACGGCGGTAGGCGGTCTCGGTGGGGATATTCGCCGTGAATCCGCCCAACTTGATGACGAAATGCTCGACGATATGCGCGGTCTCGACGAAATCATCCGATTCGACCAAGGCCATGCGCGGCTTGCCGGCATCGCGTCACGCACGCGCTCGCTCTGGAGCCGCCGCGCCCGGCTGAGTGCCAAGAATGGCGATTTCGCAGGCTTCGGCGCGGTGCTGGTCGTACTGTTCACTGCCATCGCGGCATTGCTGGCGATGGTCACGTCCGGTACGACGATGCCGATCGCTTCCACCGCCGCCGCAACCATTCAAACCGTCATTTCCGCGCCCGCCGCCCGCCTGACCGCCGCTTTCGTGCTGCTGGCCAGCTCGTTCGGTCCGACGCTCGCGTTGAGCGCGCTGCCGGCCAATCTCACGCAAACGTTTGCCGCCGCCCGCCGCCTGTTCGCGCTGATGGACGAAACCCCCGCAGTGGAGGAGCGGGGCGATTTCCTGCCGCGCTACCATGGCATGTCCATGCACGACGTCACGTTCGGCTACGGCAATTCGAGCGAGGTTCCAACTTCCGGAAGCGATGCGGATACCCCCGAGTCGTCCGCCGAGTCAATCCTCAGCCACGTCTCGTTCGACGTTCCGCAACACGGCATCCTCGGCGTCCAAGGCCCGTCCGGCCGCGGCAAATCGACGCTGCTGAAACTGCTTATGCGTTACTGGGACCCGCAATCCGGCTTGGTCGCACTGTCCGAGGTGCCGCTGCCGCAGATTGACGCGCATCATCGCCGTCGCGTGCAAACGATGATGGGGCAGGAAACCTACCTGTTCGACGGCACTATCCGTGAAAACCTGCTCATGGCCTGCGACAGGGGCGATGCGGATAGGGCTGGTAATGCTGGCGATCCGGACGATTCCGCGACTTCCGGCAGAGCGCTCCTTACCCCGCCCGCTCCTCCCGTTTCGTGGAATGCCGCTGATTCCGCGCTTTCCACCCGGTCGACCCCTTCTGTCGGTGATGACGTGCTGCGCGCCGCGCTTGCCAAGGCTTCCGCGCTTGAACTGGTCGACTCGCTCCCGCAGGGCCTTGATACCCCCGTCGGCGAGTTGGGCGGGCGGCTTTCAGAGGGTGAACGGCAACGCATCGGCCTGGCTCGCGTCTTCCTGCGCAACGCGTCGCTGGTGTTGTTCGACGAGCCGACGAGTCGCCTCGACGCCTACAACGAATCCGTGATTCTGCAATCGATTGACGCGTTGGCGCAGCAGGGGAGCGCGGTGCTGCTCGTCTCGCACCGCGATTCCACCATGCGCATCGCGGACCGCATCGTGCGCATGTGAGCTGGCGCGTGCGGATTGCGAACTGATGCGGCGAGCCGATGCGTGCGAACTAGTGTGCGAATCGGCGTAATGCGGGGCCTGGTGAGGTGCCCATGCCCATGCGGCCGCATACGGACGCGCCGCACGTCCGCAATGTGGTCGTATGAAAATCGCATGTCATTCGTGTTTCCTATAGCGCGCGCGACGGCGTACGGAAGCGGACGAATCGAAAGCCATGGTCGCAGGTAAAGCAAGAAAAACGGACGAAACCGACGAAATGTCGACGGAATCGAAATCATAGGGAAATGAAACAATCATGAAAATAAGGTTGCAAATTTAGCAAAACCGACTTTTTGGTAGGTTATAAGATTCAGTTCGCGTGAAATCGAAATGGAAAATCGTTAGTATCTGTGTCAAAGGCAAATCCTTCGACGAAAGGCTGGCGATGGCCAACAACAGGAACGAACTGAACAAGAATCTGGCGCAGATGCTCAAGGGTGGCGTGATCATGGACGTCACCACCCCCGAGCAGGCGAAGATCGCGCAGGACGCGGGCGCATGCGCGGTGATGGCGCTCGAGCGTATCCCGGCCGACATCCGCGCTGCCGGCGGCGTCTCCCGCATGAGCGATCCGGCCATGATCAAGGGCATTCAGGAAGCCGTGTCCATCCCGGTCATGGCCAAGGTGCGCATCGGCCATGTTGCCGAAGCCCGCATCCTGCAGGCCATCGAAATCGACTACATCGACGAATCCGAAGTGCTCAGCCCCGCCGACGACGTGTACCACATCGACAAGAACCAGTTCGACGTGCCGTTCGTGTGCGGTGCGAAGAACCTCGGCGAAGCGCTGCGCCGCATTGCGGAGGGCGCGTCCATGATTCGTACCAAGGGCGAGCCGGGCACTGGCGATGTCATCCAGGCTGTGCGTCACATGCGCACCATGAACAAGCAGATCCGTGAGCTCGTCTCCCTGCGCGACGACGAGGTGTACGAGGCCGCCAAGCAGCTGGCCGTGCCGTACGACCTCGCCAAGTATGTGCACGACAACGGCCGTCTGCCGGTCGTCAACTTCGCCGCCGGCGGTGTGGCCACCCCGGCCGACGCGGCCCTGATGATGGAACTCGGCGCGGAAGGCGTGTTCGTCGGTTCCGGCATCTTCAAGTCGGGCGACCCGGCCAAGCGCGCTGCCGCCATTGTGCAGGCCACCGCCAACTGGCAGGACGCCGATCTGCTCGCGCGCCTGTCCGAGAACCTCGGCGAGGCCATGGTCGGCATCAACGAGGACGAGATCCAAACCATCATGGCCGCCCGTGGCGAATGATCTGTTGATTCGTCGATTGCTTGATTGCTTGCAATTCCGCGAGGATTACATAAGCCGGTCGTGTGATCGACTTTGAAGGACTCGGTGGGTGCGTGTGATTTTCGGTGCTGCACGTGCCTGCCGCTTTTTGTTGTGATGTTCGGCGATTCACCGAACGATTTGTTGAACAACCTGAATGAGGAGCATCCGTTGGTTGTAGCAGTTGAATACATTTCAAAGGAAGAGTCGGCCGACGTCGCCGCAGGCTCGGCATCCGCGAAGCACGGCGTGACCGGCATTCTGGCGGTGCAGGGCGCGTTCGCCGAGCATGCGGCCATGCTGGATCGTCTTGGCGCGCCGTGGAAACTGTTGCGTGCCGCCGAGGATTTCGACGATTCGATCGATCGCGTGATCCTGCCAGGTGGCGAAAGCACCACGCAGGGCAAGCTGCTGCGATCGACCGGCCTGTTCGAACCCATCGCAGCGCACATCGCCGCCGGAAAGCCGGTATTCGGCACTTGCGCCGGCATGATTCTGCTAGCCCGCAAGCTGGATAATGATTCGAACATTTACTTTGGCGCGCTTGACGCCGTCGTGCGACGCAATGCGTACGGCCGTCAGCTTGGCTCGTTCGCCGCCACCGCCGATTTCGGCTCTGCTACTGGCGATTCCGCCGTTTTGGTTGAGCCGGGCGAACGTGTGCCGGGGTTCGCTGATTCCGCGTCGGGCGCGGGTTCGACTACTGAGATTTCCTCCGATTCCATCGTGCTGAAGGATTTCCCGCTAGTGTTCATTCGTGGACCGTTTGTGGCCGAGGTCGGGTCGGCCGCGACCGTTGAGACCTCGTTGAGCGGCAATGTGGTCGGTCTGCGCCAAGGCAAGATTCTCGCCACGGCGTTCCATCCCGAACTCACCGACGACACCCGCATTCACGAGCTCTTCCTGAGTCTCTAGATTCCGGCTCGTCGCGCACGTCTTGCGATTTTCGCCCGTTTCGTTCGTTCGTGAGCGAAAGGGGGATTCGTTCCGTATGGTTTCCTTCCCTTTTTCGCTCATGTCTTGCGATTTTCATGCGTTTCGGCCGTTCGTGAGCGAAAAGGGGTGTGGCGCGCCGGTCCTTTCGTTTGTGTTTCCTTGATTTTCCAACGATTTTGATTTTGCGTTTGACGTGATTTTGCGCACGTCCTGCGATTTTCGCACGTTCCGTCTGTTCGTGAGCGAATGGGGGTATCGTCCCGTACGGCCTTACGCCCTCTTTTGCTCACGTCTTGCGTTCCGGGCCCATTCCGCCCGTTCATAAACGGAACGTCCAATCGAAATACACAAGCAGAGATGCGGGGAATCGCACAGAAATCCTATCCCCGCTTGTCCACTGATTTATACACACTCCATGCCGCAGCGTGCCGTGCCGGCACAAAGCATCTACCATAATCGCAAGTTATCCCCGCCTGACACGCCGAAGACACGCCGAACATGTGTATTTTCTGCGTTCTCCGACCACAACCCCGGTGCAGCTGGACATCGAATCGGCGGAAGCAATACCTTCGGACCATGAATGGTATCAACGATGTGAATGGTCCGAACGGCCAGCAGCACTATAAGCCGTTGGAGGCGCAGTCGATCGCGCAACGGCAGCAGGAGGTGTGGAACGTATGCCGCGCGTTGAAAGATCGTAACGAGTTGTATGGCGTGCTGACGCGGAACTCCGCGATCGCAATGTGGGGTGTGCCAGATCCGTCGATGGATTCGGCGCGGACGGCAGATGGTGTTCCCGTGGTTCATGTCGTGGTGCAGACCGCGCGAAACCGCCGAAAAGGTATTCCGGGAGTGGTCGCGCATGTATGGAAAGGGCTGTCCGAAGAACATATCTGTCATACGCAAGACGGCATCGACGTGCTTGCTCCAGAGCCGACATGGGCTTCAATGGCGGAAACGTTGAGCGTTGATATGCTGGTCGAATTGGCTGAATCGCAGATGCGTCATGGACGGACGACGAAGGAAAAACTTGCCGTTTTCCTCGAGGGAAATTCCTTTCGTGGCCGTCGCAAGTGCCAATTGGCATTGTTGCTGGTGGAATCGGGCAGTGATTCGCCCAAAGAGACCGAATTGCGATTGTGCTTACTGTCGTATGGTCTGTCTGGTTTCGCTGTTGGATACGTGGTTTCGGGAATTTCGTTTGAGAATGGGGCTGCGGTCACGCTCGATCTCGCTGATCCGGAATTGAAGATCGGCATTGAATATGATGGCGACCACCACCGTACGGATAAGATGCAGTGGCGTCGCGATGTTTGGAAGCGCCGTCAACTGGAAAGTATGGGATGGACGATTGTCGCGGTCACCCAACTGGATTTGTCGGATGAACCGCATCGTGCCGCGCTCGCCATGAACGTCGCCATGATTCGTGCGCGTAAATCGGGTCATCCGGTTGCGTTGCATACGCCGGTTTCCTGGTAGAAATGCTCTCTTCGCGGCTTGAAAGGCTGATTATGTCGAGGCTGCCGCATTGGTGATTTAGCGCATCCTATGCTGGCTCGTGGTCCTGTGTGGCGGGGTACTGTTTCCTCTGCATTTGATGAGGGTATTGCTGGTTCTGTTTTTATGAGATTCGTGGCTTTTCGCTCACGTCCTGCGATTTCGTCCCGTTTCGTCGTTCCGTGAGCGGATGGGGGTGTTCTCCCGTCCTGCACCACCCTCTTTCGCTCACGTCTTGCGGAAAATTGACTTTCGTCCGGATGTGTGCGAAAAGCGATATCGAATGAGGGCGATTCTGCCAGTCGAGCGCCAGTCGATCGCAAATGAGCGTAACTAATCGCGAGCGAATGCCAGCCGGTCGCAGTCGATCGCAAATACATGCGTATGTCTGGATTTGACAGAATCGCAAAAGTATCTAAGATTAAAAATATCAAATGGTACACGGTTGTACCAAATACGTTCGGAAAGGCAATGACGTGCAGATCCATACCAGCAAACCCGCCGTACCCACCGCAGCCGCTACACTCACCGCAACCCCCAATCGCCAGCCTTTCGCGTGGCCGAAACTGCTGACGGAAAACGGCCGTGGAATCGCATTCGGCGGCGACTACAATCCCGACCAATGGTCTGAAGAAACGTGGGACGACGACGTCTGCCTCATGAAAAAAGCCGGTGTCAACACGGTTGCCCTCGCCATCTTCAGCTGGGACCGCATCCAACCGCAGGAAAATCGCTGGGACTTCGGCTGGCTCGATCGCATCATCGACAAGCTCGGCAAAGCCGGCATTGCAACAGACCTCGCCTCCGCCACGGCCACCGCGCCGCTGTGGCTGTACGAAAAGCATCCCGAAGTGCTGCCGTGCGACAAATTCGGCCACCCCGTCAACGCCGGCTCGCGCCAATCGTGGAGCCCGACCAGCCCGGTATTCAAGGAATACGCGCTCACCCTGTGCCGCAAGCTCGCCGAACGCTACGGCGCCAACCCGTACGTGACCGCCTGGCACATGGGCAACGAGTACGGGTGGAACAATCGCAATGACTACTCCGACAACGCGCTCAACGCCTTCCGCCTGTGGTGCGAACGCAAGTACGGCACCATCGGCGCGCTCAACCAGGCGTGGGGCACCACTTTCTGGGGTCAGGAAATGAACAGCTTCGACGAAGTGCTCATCCCACGGTTCATGGGCGCCGATTCCATGGTCAACCCCGGTCAGAAGCTCGATTTCGAGCGATTCGGCAACGACATGCTTCTCGACTTCTACAAGGCCGAACGCGACGCGATCGCCGAAATCTGCCCCGACAAGCCGTTCACCACGAATTTCATGGTCTCCACCGACCAGTGCTGCATGGATTACGCTGACTGGGCCAACGAAGTGAACTTCGTCTCGAACGACCACTACTTCCACGAAGGGGGTGAGATGCACCTTGACGAACTGGCATGTTCCGACGCGCTGATGGACTCGTTCGCACTCGGCAAGCCCTGGTATGTCATGGAACACTCCACTTCCGCCGTGCAGTGGAAGCCGCTCAACATGCGCAAGCGCAAGGGGGAGACGGTGCGCGATTCCCTTGCACACGTTGCCATGGGTGCCGACGCGATCAACTTCTTCCAGTGGCGCGCGTCCGCATTTGGCGCCGAATCCTTCCACTCCGCCA
>ERZ837380.4277-NODE-4277-length-12150-cov-7.423067_pt1 | contig 12150 bp, 10 predicted proteins | sample MGYA00519685_ERZ837380 | MGnify/ENA primary metagenome ERZ837380 (study PRJEB31850, sample SAMEA3708817) | human gut metagenome | biome: human gut; feature: human-associated habitat; material: faeces | place: China | collected 2014 ...
ACGAAAAATTTGACGACGCATCTGTCGCACAATCTTTGTGCGGTATTGCCTCAAGGGAACTTTCCCTGCAACCAAAGGAGGAAAAAGCACCTTTATGCTGGAATTAAAAGGAATCAAAAAAGACTATCTCGCCGGAGAAAACACCGTCCATGCTCTGAAAGGCATTGACCTGCGATTCCGACGGAACGAATTCGTTTCCATTCTGGGACCGTCCGGCTGCGGCAAGACTACCATGCTGAACATTATCGGCGGGCTGGATCAGTACACCGAGGGCGACCTCATTATCAACGGACGCTCCACCAAGGATTTCAAAGACCGCGACTGGGACACCTATCGAAATCACTCGATCGGCTTCGTGTTCCAGAGTTATAACCTGATCCCCCACCAGACTGTGCTGCAAAACGTGGAACTGGCTCTGACGCTGTCCGGTGTGTCCAAGGCAGAACGCCGGAAGCGTGCCAAAAAAGCGTTGGAAGATGTGGGGCTGGGCAACCAGCTTTCCAAAAAGCCCAGTGAGATGTCCGGCGGACAGATGCAGCGTGTGGCAATCGCACGGGCACTGGTCAACAATCCGGACATCATTCTGGCGGACGAGCCTACCGGTGCTCTGGATACAGAAACCAGCATTCAGGTCATGGAGATCCTCAAGGAGATCTCCAGGGATCGCCTGATCGTCATGGTCACACACAATCCGGAACTGGCAGAGCAGTATTCCTCCCGCATCATTCGTGTCCTGGACGGTAAGCTGACTGACGACTCCAGACCGCTGACGGAGGAAGAATACCAGCGGGAATTACAGGCAGACAAGGCGGAAAACGAAAACGGCAAAAAGCTGAAAAAGCCCTCTATGTCTTTCGGCACTTCATTCTCCCTGTCCCTGAAAAACCTGTTCACCAAAAAGGGCAGAACCATGCTGACTTCTTTCGCAGGAAGCATCGGCATCATTGGCATTGCACTGGTGCTCTCTATTTCGCAGGGCTTCAACACCTATATCAACACCATTCAGGAAGAAACCCTGTCCTCTTATCCCCTGACGATTCAGAAAACCAACACCGACCTGAGTGCCCTGATGGAAACCTTTATGGGCTATGCCACCTCGGACAGCACCCACAGCAATGATGCGGTGTACAAGAAGTCGGCGATCTACGATATGATGGACGCTCTGAACAACATGGAAACTTCCGAAAACGACCTGAAAAGCTTCAAGTCCTATATTGAATCGAAACGGAAAGACAGCGAAAGCAACCTGCACAGGGCAGTCAACGGCGTACAGTATTCCTACGATCTGGACATGCTGATCTACACCAAAAATGTGGACGGCACCATTATCCACTCCGACACCGAAGAACTGATGCAGGAAATGGTACTGGAACACATGGGCATTGATATGCAGGCAATGACCGATGCCAGCACTTCCATGTTCGGCGAAGACGCTACCTCGATGATGTCCATGGGTATGGGCGGTTCGTCCATGAATCTGTGGCAGGAACTTCTCCCCGGCGACAACGGCAAGCCCATCAACGACCTGCTGAAAAAGCAGTACGATGTGGTCTACGGCTCATGGCCGAACAGCTACGACGAGATCGTACTGGTGCTGGACGAAAACAACGAACTGGACGACATGACATTATACGCCCTCGGTCTGGAACCGAAAGAAGATGTGGACAGCATCATGGAAGCGGCAGTGAACAGCAAGGAACTGCAAAAGGACAACAAAAGCTGGTCCTATGCCGACATTTGCAGCATGGACTTCCGCACGATCCTGAATTCCGACTGCTACCGCTATGACGAAAGCACAGGGCTGTACACCGACCTGCGGGACACCGAAGCCGGCTTGCAGTACCTCTATGACAACGGTCTGAAACTGAAAGTGACTGGCATTATCCGCCCCAATGAAGATACCACTGCTCCGATGCTGTCCGGCTCCATTGCCTACACCAGCGACCTGACCAAGTATATCATTGAACACAGCAAGGAATCCGATGCGATCACTGCCCAGAAGGGCAGCAAGAACACCGATATTTTCACCGGTCTGCCGTTCAAGGATACCTCCGGCAGCACCTCTGATGCAGACAAGCAGACTGCCTTTCTGGAATATCTGAACGAACTGGACGACGGCGGAAAAGCACAGGCATATGTACAGATAATGAGCATTCCCACCGAGGAACAGCTGAACGATTCCGTACAGCAGGCAATGCAGGGCATGAGCCGCAGCGATATGGAAGCGGCAATGCTGCAGGGCATGACACAGCAGATGAGCATGAGCGAAGGCGATGTGCAGTCCTATCTGGAATCCATGAGTGACGACGAAATCACCGACACATTCACCCAGATGATGCAGCAGCAAGTCAAGGCACAGTATGCCCAGCAGGTACAGCAGCAAATGGCTGCCATGCAGCCGGCAGAACTGGTAGGAGCTTTGAACCAGCTGCTCCCCACCCTGACCACGGAACAGTGTGCGAATTACTATGACGAAATGATGCAGTTCTCCGATTCCACCTATGAGGACAACCTGAAAGCACTGGGGGATATTGATCTGGACGACCCTGCATCGATCAATCTCTATGCAGCAACCTTTGAGGACAAGGATGTGATCGAAGATGCCATTGCAGACTACAACGAGGGCAAGGACGAAATGGCACAGATCCAGTATACCGACTATGTGGGGCTGATGATGTCCTCTGTGACGAAGATCATCAACACCATTACCTATGTGCTGATCGCATTTGTTGCCATTTCGCTGATCGTTTCCTCCATTATGATCGGCGTTATCACGTTGATCTCTGTACAGGAACGCACCAAGGAAATCGGTATTCTCCGTGCGATTGGTGCATCAAAGCGAGATGTTTCCAGCATGTTCAATGCGGAAACCATTATCATTGGATTTACCTCTGGTTTGCTGGGCATCGTGGTCACATATCTGCTCTGCATTCCGATCAACCTGCTGGTACACCACCTCACCGGCATTCAGAATCTGAGTGCGGTTCTCCCCGTTCCGGCGGCGATCATTCTGATTGCGATCAGCGTTCTGCTGACATTGATTGCCGGATTTATCCCGTCCAAGAGTGCGGCAAAGAAAGACCCTGTTGTGGCACTGCGTTCGGAATAATTCTACAAGTTATAACACCATAAGTAAAAAGCCATACCGCAGAGCGTTTATTCTCTGGGGTATGGCTTTTTGATTTTCTCTATATCGAAAGCTGCGTTACTGTAGCAATTCCGCCAAGTCCTGCTCCGGTGTGGTGATCGGGGCGATACCGTAACTGTCTACCAGATATTGCAGCACGTCCGGTGACAGGAATGCCGGCAGCGACGGGCCAAGCCGGATATTCCGGATTCCCAGATGCAGCAGTGTCAGCAGAATGCAGACTGCTTTCTGTTCATACCACGACAGCACATAGGACAGGGGCAGTTCGTTGACACCGCAGCCGAATGACTCTGCCAGTGCCACTGCGACCTGAATCGCACTATAGGCATCATTACACTGTCCCATGTCCATGATTCGCGGCAGCCCGTCAATGGTGCCCAGATCCAGATCATGGAACCGATACTTACCGCATGCCAGTGTCAGCACAATAGTGTCCGGCGGTGTCTGCTTTACGAAATCTGTGTAATAGTTCCGTCCCGCCTTGGCACCGTCACAGCCGCCGACCAAGAAGAAGTGCCGAATCTTCCCTGCCTTAACAGCGTTCACCACCTTGTCCGCCACCGACAGTACAGCACCGTGTCCGAATCCGGTCGTCAGTTCTGTGCCGCCGTTGATACCGGTCTGCTGCTGCGGTGCTGCATAGCCGCCCAGTTCCAGTGCCTTTTCGATGACTGGCGTGAAGTCCTTATCCTTGCCGATGTGTACCATTTCCGGAAAGCCCACTGCTTCTGTGGTAAAAACACGGTCGGCATAGCTGGGCTTCGGCGGCATCAGGCAGTTGGTAGTAAACAGCACCGGTGCCGGAATGGCATCGAATTCTTTCTGCTGGTTCTGCCATGCTGTTCCGAAATTGCCCTTGAGATGCGGATAAGCTTTCAGCTTCGGGTACGCATGTGCCGGCAGCATCTCCCCGTGTGTGTAGACGGCAATGCCCTTGTCCTTGGTCTGTTCCAGCAGCAGCTGGAGGTCTTTCAGGTCATGTCCGGTAACTACAATAAACGGTCCGGCATCGATCTGCATGGATACCTTGGTCGGCTCCGGTGTGCCGTAGGTTTCCGTGTTGGCACGATCCAGCAGTGCCATACAGCGAAGGTTGACTTCTCCCAGCTTCAGCACTTCCGGCAGCAGTTCCTCCATAGTCAGATCCAGCCCGATCTGCATCAGTGCTTCATAGAAGAACTGATTTACCGTGTTGTCTGTATAACCCAGCACCATAGCATGATAGGCATAGGCTGCCATGCCACGCAGTCCGAACAGCAACAGCGATTTCAGCGAACGGATATTTTCTTCTGCCTGCCACAGCTGTTCCATGTTGTAATCTTCGTTTCTGCCGCAGGGCGATGCACAGACGGCACATCGGGGAATCATTCTGCCCTGTTCCCGATGCACGCGGTCGATTTGTGCCTGAATCCGGTTATCGTCAAAATTGACATTGGTCAGAGTCATAAACAAGCTCTCGATCATCAACGCATCTGTCTTTTCTGTAACAAGATCTTCATTGCCGTCCACGGCTCTCGCCAGTCCGATCAGAGCACCGGTCAGTTCGTCCTGTAGCTTCGCTGTGCCGGCTTTTTTTCCGCACACGCCTGCGGCTCCGGTACATGCTGTACAGCCTACAGTCTGTTCACACTGGTAGCAAAACATTTTCTGTTCCATGTTATCTCTCCTCCTGAATGGTTCCGTCTGTTCCAATCACCGTTACGTGACAAGAAATATCTTTTCCGCTTGCCGCAATGGCACGCTGCACTGCCTGTTCGATACCGCCGCAGCAGGGCACTTCCATTCGTGCCACAGTGACACTGCGAATGGAATGTGCCGCAAAAATCGCCGTCAGCTTTTCCGCATAGTCCACCGCGTCCAGCTTGGGACAGCCGATCAGAGTGATTCTCCCGCGGATAAATTTTTCGTGAAAATTTCCGTAGGCATAGGCGGTACAGTCTGCCGCGATCAGCAGATCGGCATCATCAAAATAGGGTGCCATGACACCTGCCAGCTTGATCTGCACCGGCCACTGGGAAAGCTGACTGGGACAGGCTGCTCCTGCTGCGGGAGCAGTGCCTCGCTGAAACTGTTTGGCACGCATTCCCGGACAGCCGGAAAAGGGTTTTTTCTGTGCCAGCTTCTGGGCACGCTGCACAGCTGCTTCGTCATAGGCAGGGGCTTCCCGCTCCTCAAAAGTGATCGCATCGGTGGGACATGCCGGCAGACAGTCGCCCAGACCGTCGCAGAAATGTTCCCGCACCAGCACCGCCTTTCCGTCAATGATGTCGATTGCACCCTCGTGACACGCCCTGGCACAGGCTCCGCAGCCGTTGCATTTGTCACGGTCAATGTGAATGATTTTTCTTATCATGTGTATTCCTCCTCATATCATACGCAAAAGCTTTGTGTAGTTTTGCCTTTCGATACTGTTGCCTTGACTTTCTGTATCCATTATAGTATAATAACAGCATCTTGTATGTTGAAATTTCAACAAAACGGAGGTTCACATGGAGAAATTTTTTCCAATTTTAAAGCAGTGTCCGCTGTTTGCTCACATTGCCGAAAGCGACTTGTCCGCCATGCTGCACTGCCTGCAAGTCACAGTGCAGCACTATGACAAAGGGCAAATTCTGATACACGAGGGCGAAAAGGCAGAACGGTTTGGCATTGTGCTGACTGGTGCGGTGCAGCTGTGGCGTATCGACTACTCCGGCAACCGGAGCATTATGGCAAACGTGGAGCCTGTACAAATTTTCGGCGAATCCTTTGTCTGTGCAGAAGTGGAATCGATTCCCATACAGGCGGTGGCATCTGCGTCCTGCGACGTGATGCTGATCGACGGCAGCCGCATTCTGCACGCCTGCGGAAACGGCTGCGAATTTCATCAGCAGGTGATTTTTCATCTGCTGCAAATCATTGCCCGCAAAAATCTGGTGTTTCACCAGAAGCTGGAGATCACCTCCAAACGTACCACACGGGAAAAGCTGCTGACCTATCTCAATCAGCAAGCCCAGCGGCACCGGTGCAGCACGTTTACCATTCCGTTTGACCGGCAGGAACTGGCAGATTTTCTGGAAGTGGACCGCAGCGGGCTTTCCGCAGAGATCAGTAAGCTGCGAAAAGAGGGCGTATTGGAAAGCGAACGGAGCACGTTCCGACTGCTGTGACCAGATAAAAAAGCTGTGCAGGTTATCAAAAACCTGCACAGCTTTTTTGCAAATATAAAGGAGATGATATTGTCTGTATTTCGGTGCTTAGGGAACACTGCATAAAGCTTGTGCGTAAGATGCGTAGTCAGATTTTTCGGCAGATTGCATAGAAATTCCGCAGGCAGACTGTATGTCTGGCAAGGGATTTCTGGGCAATATGACGGAAAATCTGCAAGCAGATTGCGTACAAAGCCGTCAGGCGGGCTTTATGCAGTGTTTCCTTTATTCCTTTACCAGTTCTGCCCCCAGAGCCGCACACTTTTCCAGTGCTTCATCGTCCGGAGTTTCGTTGACGATCAGACCTTCGCCGCCAACCAGCGTTGCACCGTCATTCTTGGCACGTTCTTCCCAGTTCCGCATCCATTCGCCGTCGCCCCAGCCATAGGAGCCAAACAGAGCGATGGCCTTTCCGGACAGGTCGCCTTCGATCGAAGCGAAGAACGGTTCGAATTCGTCTTCTTCCAGAACCTCATCGCCCATTGCAGAACAGCCAAATGCGATACGGTCATAGTCTGCAATGCTGCCGCTGAAGTCAGATACTGCGAACAGTTCTGCACCTGCTGCATCTGCGATCGCCTGTGCCATCTGTTCGGTATTGCCTGTGCCACTCCAATAAATTACTGCTGCTTTCATGCTTTTTTCCTCCTAAAAATTCTGCTGACTTTCGCCGGCAACCGGTGACATTGCAAAGCTTTTTGCAATATTACCTTTATGATATTTTCAGAGCCTGCAAAATATTACAGCCCTTACTCAACTTTGCACAGAGAAATACTCTGCACTTCTCATAGCTGGCAAATGTCCGGCGTGCCTGTTCCACATTTCCGTACACCTTCCAACAACCGCACAGCTTGCAGTTCTCCCCCTGATGCGTGATAAAGCCGTCCACATCTTCCAAAGGGTACCCCAGAAAAATTCCGATCTCATGGGGAAATTCCGGCTTCTCCGCAATGCGGTTCTGCAACCGCATCAGACATGCCGCCAGATCCATATCAGCGGTGTAGCCATACCGCAGCAGAAAACGCCGGATTTCCGGCTGTTCCAGCCGTTTTTGCAGCAGCTTCGGGCGATACAGCAGTACCAGCTGCCGCTTCTGACAGCGGCACATGATCTGCATCTGCAATCCCCCGCGGACTGCCTGTGCATTAAACGCTGCCGCATACGCCGGAATGTCAAATTCCTCTCGGGACAAGGACACCAGACTGGCACACTTGATGCCAAGCAGCGTCGGTGCCGTAAAATAGGCAAGCTTTTTTTCGAATGTTCTGCACTCTCTTTCGGACATGGTTTCACCTCTGATTTGCAATGCTGTACGTTTTGTATATCTCATCATTTCGGAAATATACAGCAGTTAGAAAAAGCTAACTGTTTTCCTGAAAAAACAGAGCTTTTTCTCGCTCTGCACAGTTAGTTTTCGCTAACAATAGTTAGTATAGCATAACTCAAACCGTTTGTCAAGTGTTTTTTGCAAAAAAATACGGAACATGCCACAGAGCACATTCCGCATTCACACATAAAACCAACAAGCAGGCTTTATGCTTAGTATCTGGGTTCAAACTTCGAACAGGAGTTCAACGCCTGTGTCGTTCTTGCAGTCTGGTAGCAGGTCTGCTTTTCTGTCATTTCCACCTGGAAATAGTCCTTCGTTTTCATCTGGATCATTGTGCTGCCCATTGCACCGTTCCAATGACGGCACAACACGCATTTTTTTGCCGTTTTCAAAAGTGTGTACTTTGCCATATTCCTCACCTTTCCGTCCGGAATGCTCCGGTGTTTCCGATATTCCTGCAAGTCGTCTGCCGCAGCTATGTACTCGCTGTAAGGGATTCTCCTTACATGCTCTATCATACACTTCACATCGGACAGGTGGCTGTCTGTTCAAAAAGAATTTACAACATTTTGCTTTTTTCGAACAGCAAAAACGTGTTCCCGCAAAGATGCAATGCACGATTTTCCGTACAATCATTTTGTGGGAACACGTTCTATAGTTTTACAAGTTGCCTCAATTAAACCGTTCGTCAATGACACGGGCAGTCTTTTTGGTGCTGCGGGGCAGTACGCCAACTTCTACCACTTTAACGATCGGTGTGAAGCCGATACGGCTCTTGACCTGCTCTGCAATGCGGCGGCTCAAGTCTGCGAAGTCCACATCACCGGTGGATTCCACATAGATTCGCATGGTGTCCTTGCCGTCCAGATGAGAGATGCGAATCTGGTACTCGCTGGAAATTTCATCAAATGTGCTCAGAATCTCCTCGATCTGGCTGGGGAATACGTTTACGCCCTTGATCTTCATCATGTCGTCGGTTCTGCCCATGATGATGTCGATACGCGGGAACTTGCTGCCGCAGGCACAGGTGCCCGGAATGATGCGGGACAGATCGTGTGTACGATAGCGAATCAACGGTGCACCCTGCTTGACCAATGTTGTGATGACGATTTCGCCGATCTCGCCGTCCGGCAGATTTTCGCCGGTGACCGGATCGATGATCTCCAGATAGATATAGTCGTTCCAGTAGTGCATACCGCAGTTTTCCTTGCAGCTGATGCCGATGCCCGGACCATAGATTTCTGTCAGACCGTAAATGTCATACAGTTCAATGCCCAGTTCGCCGGAAATCCGGTCACGCATTTTCTGACTCCAACGCTCCGAACCGATAACACCCTTTTTCAGATGAATCTTGTCCCTGATGCCACGCTTGCCAATTTCCTCCGCCAGCAGCAACGCATAAGAAGATGTGGAACACAGCACGGTGCTCTCCATATCCATCATCATTTGCAGCTGCTTCTCGGTGTTGCCCGGTCCCATGGGAATGACCATTGCTCCAAGCTTTTCCGCACCGTTCTGGAAACCAATACCGGCTGTCCACAGACCGTAGCCCGGTGTGATCTGAATCCGGTCTTTTTTGGTGATGCCGGCAATTTCATAACAACGCTTGAACTGGATTGCCCAGTCGTCTACGTCCTTGGCAGTATACGGGATAATGACTGGTGTGCCCGTAGTACCGGAGGACGAGTGGATCCGGACGACTTCTTCTTCCGGTACTGCCATCAGTCCCAGCGGATACGCGTCCCGCAAATCTTTCTTTTCCGAAAACGGCAGCTTCGCGAATTCCTCCGGCGTGTGCACTTCTGTCATGCCGGCAGCTTCCAGCTTTTTGCCGTAAAAGCTGTTTGAGCGTATCAACGCCTGCATGCGGTCGTTGACCTGTTCCAACTGTGTTTGTGTAATCTTCATTGTCAAAACCTCTTATTCTTCAATATGCAGTGCTTTCCGGTTCAATTCCCGAAACTGCGGCTTTACAGTACGTTCCATGGTTTCCGTCACTTCTTCCAATGTCAAAGGCAGTACCCCGCTGCGGAGTACGGCTCCCAGCATGACCATGTTCAGCACTTTCGGGGAACCGATCTTCCGGCAGGCAGCATCGCCGTCCAGCATCGTCAGATTGCCGGCATGCTTCTGCAAATAGGCAATCATTGCCGCGGCATCATAGGCACCGCCGCCCAGCGTTGCTGTTACCGGCTGAATCGGGTGCGTGTTGAGAACAACTGTTCCCTCCGGTTTCAGATAAGGCAACATGCGGACAGCTTCCGCCGGCTCAAAGCCGATCAGAAGATCTGCTGTACCCTTGGGGAACATGGGGCTGTACAGCTCCTCTCCCATGCGGAGAAAGCTGAACACGCTGCCGCCCTTTTGTGCCATGCCAATGGTTTCCGCACTCATTACCGGAATGCCCTTTGCCATTGCCGCCGCTGCCAGCAGTTTGGAAGTCAGGATAATGCCCTGTCCCCCGACACCGCAAAGAATGATATTCTTACGCATGACAAGCACCTCCTATTGCCGCAGTGGGGCAGACCTGTGCACACAGTCCGCAGCCGGTACAAAGTGCCTGTTCGATCTGCACCTTGCCGTCCTGTAGCATGATCGCCGGACAGCCCAGTGTCCGGATACATTTCTTACACTGTATACATTTGCTTTCTTCGATCTGTGCCGGTTTGCCGGACTTGATGAGTACGGCACAGGGCGACTTGAAAATGATCGCCTTTACACCGTCCTGCACAGCCACCCGCTTTACGCAGTCAATTGCCTCCTGCAAGTGCAGCGGGTTTACGGTTTCTACGGTTTTCACACCGATGCCGTGGAGCGTGTCCTCGATGCTCACCTTGTCCACCACTTGCCCCATCATGGTTTTTCCGGTGCCGGGGTGAGGCTGATGTCCGGTCATTGCTGTGGTGGAATTGTCCAGCACCACCAGCGTCATATTTGCCTGATTGTATACCGCATTAACCATGCCGGTAATTGCCGACGCAAAAAATGTGGAATCCCCCACGAAAGCAAAACAAGTGGTATCCGGTTCGATTTTTCCAATGCCCTGCGTCATGTTGACACCGGCACCCATGCACAGACAGGTATCCACCATGTCCAGCGGCATGGCGTTGCCCAGCGTATAGCAGCCAATATCTCCGCAGAATACGCTCTTTTTGCCTTTCATCGCTTCTTTTACGGCAAAGAACGAGGCTCTGTGCGGACAGCCGGCACAGAGCACCGGCGGACGTACCGGCAGTTCCGGTGGCTGGTCTGCTGTGTTCTGCTCCGACGGCTGCCAGCCCAGAAAGGCTGCCAAATCTGCCGCCACGCTGTCGCAGGAATTCTCTCCGGCAAGAGCCACGTCCTCTGTCAGCTTGCCGCGGATACGGGTGGGCAGGTGGTACTTGCCGCAGAGGTACACCAGTTCCTGTTCAATGACAGGATCCAGCTCCTCCAGACACAGCACCTCGTCCAGTCCCTGCAAAAACTCCACTGCCAGCTGTTCCGGAAACGGGAACGGTGTTGCCACTTTCAGCAGCCGCGGTGCTGCTTTGCCGTGCAGGGCTTCCATGGTATAGGAAAAGCTGATACCATGGGTGGCAATGCCCTTCTGACATGCGGTATCTGTTTCCGGATAGATCCGGTTGCGGGGATAGCCGGAAAAGACACTTTGCAGTTCGGTATTCCGCTTTTCCATACGGATATGATTCTGGTAGGACAGCTTGGGAAAAATCACCCACTTGGAGGAGTCTTTCACAAACCCCTCCGGCGAGTTGACCTGATATTCTGCCGCATCTTTCACCGTGATCGAAGCGTAGCCATGACAGACTCTGGTCGTCGGGCGAAACAGCACCGGTGTGTGGTAACGCTCCGAATAGGCAAACGCCTCCTGAATCATGTCATAGGCTTCCTGCACGCCGGAGGGGTCGAAACAAGGCAGCTTGGAGAACGCCGCAAACCGCCGCGTATCCTGTTCGGTCTGCGAGGAGATCGGCCCGGGATCGTCTGCCACCAGTATCACCATGCCGCCTTTGACACCAATATATGCCAAACTCATCAGCGGATCAGAAGCCACGTTCAGCCCCACCTGCTTCATGGTCACCATGGTTCGTGCACCGCAGTACGCCGCACCGGCAGCCAGTTCCATTGCCGCTTTTTCGTTTGTGGACCACTCCACATAAATGCTGCCGTCATTGTGCTTGGCAGTCGTTTCCAGCACCTCGGTAGACGGCGTTCCGGGATAGCCGGAAACCACGTTCAGACCTGCCGCAATGGCACCCATGGCAATCGCAGCATTTCCCATTAAAAATTCTGTATGCATGTTAACCTTCCAATCTGTTTTGGGAATCCCAGTCCGCTGGGAACGGCTTTTCGCAAGTCAAGATGCACAAAAGCCTGTCTTTTATTATAACGGAATTTGTTTGCAAAGTCAAGTGTTCTGCAATAAAACCACGGAAATCAATTTTCATGATAGCCTCCCCTGAAAGGGGAGGGGGACCGCCGTT
>ERZ837380.4283-NODE-4283-length-12140-cov-3.039719_pt1 | contig 12140 bp, 10 predicted proteins | sample MGYA00519685_ERZ837380 | MGnify/ENA primary metagenome ERZ837380 (study PRJEB31850, sample SAMEA3708817) | human gut metagenome | biome: human gut; feature: human-associated habitat; material: faeces | place: China | collected 2014 ...
TCGACAACGACGGCAAAAACGCCTTCTCCCTGCGCCGCGATCCGGAGGCCATGCGCGCCTTTTATCTGCAAATGGCCGTAAACAGCCGCCAGACGGAGGGCGAGCGCCTGCGCGATATGCCGGACGAATGGTTCGTCATGCCGTCGGACGAGGCAATGCAGAACGCCCTCGTCGCCGCGACCGGCGTTTTCTGCTGCAGCCGCCTCATGGACGAGCACCGCTTCGCCGAGGCGCACGAGGCGATGTCGCGCCTGCTCTCCGGCGGGGCGAACCTCGTCGGGCTCTACCGCGCGCTTTTGCTGTGCGACGAGATGTATCTGGCGCTCCTCGGCGAAAACCGCCGCGGCACGGTCGATGCGATGCTCACAAAGCCGCAGCGCCGCTTCATGCGCCAGATGAAGGATTTCCCGAGCGTGCTGCGCACGGAGTACGCCCTCGCCCTGCTGCACGACGGCGACAAAGAGCGCGCCGCCCTGCTGCGCGGCCGGTTTGAAAAGATCGCTGCGGCCTACCCGTATCAGGGTGAGATCGAGCAGGAACGCTCGCTTCTCGCGCTCGCGGACGGGAAAATTCAAAATATCGGATAAGGAGAACGCCATGTCACAGGTAACAAAGCGGGCGCTCGAGCAGTCACTCAAAAATCTGCTGCTCAAAAAGCCGCTCACGAAGATCACCATCAACGACATTGCCGAGGACTGCGGGATCAACCGCATGACGTTTTACTACCACTTCAAGGACATTTACGATCTCGTGGAGTGGTCATGTCTGGAGGACGCGCGCCGCGCGCTCGAGGAGAAGAAAACGCACGACACCTGGCAGCAGGGCCTCCTGCAGATCTTCGAGGCCGTGCGGCAGAATAAGCCGTTCATTCTGAACGTCTACCGCTGTGTGGACCGCGAGCAGGTCGAGCGGTATCTCCGCCCGCTCGTGGACCATCTCATTCTCGGCGTGATCGACGAGCAGTCCGCCGCCATGACCGTCCGCGATGAGGACAAGGCGTTCATCGCGCAGGTCTACGGCTACATTTTCATCGGCATCATGCTCGACTGGATCCGCGACGGCATGACCGAGGAGCCGGAGAAGATCGTTGACCGGCTCGCGCTTCTCATCCACGATTCGATCCGCGAAGCGCTCGCGCGCTTCAAAATTTAAGCAAATTCTCCGGTTTGATGAAAAACTTTACACTTTGCGCCCCCGTGATAAAACCCTTATCACAGGGGCGCTTCTGTTTATGGAAAAAAGTATTTCCGGGGGATACTATAGGGCCATCAAGAGAAAAACAAATCTCACAGGAGGTCAATATTATGTATTACTCTGCCGGAACGTATGAATCCTTCGCCCACCCCGAAAAGCCGGAGGGCGTCGACAACAAATCCGCCTATATCATCGGCACCGGTCTCGCCGGTCTGACCGCGGCCTTCTATCTCGTCCGCGACGGCCAGATGAAGGGCGAGCACATCCATCTTCTCGAAAAGCACGAGCTTGCCGGCGGCAGCTGCGACGGCTACCGCGACATCACGAAGGGCTTCTATATGCGCGGCGGCCGCGAGATGGACAACCATTTCGAAGTCATGTGGGACGTGTTCCGCGATGTGCCGAGCATCGAGACGCCAAACGTAACGGTGCTTGACGAATACTACTGGCTCAACAAGCACGACCCCAACTACTCGCTCTGCCGCGCGAGCGTCAACCGCGGCGAGGACGCCCACACCGACAAGAAATTTGCTCTCGACAAGGCCTCCGCCATGGCGCTCTCCAAGCTCTTTCTGACGCCGGAGAAGGATCTCGAGGACAAGAAGATCTCCGAGGTGCTGCCCGAGAGCTTCTGGAGCACAAACTTCTGGCTGTACTGGCAGACGATGTTCGCCTTCCAGCGCTGGTCGAGCGCGCTGGAGATGAAGCGCTATCTCTGCCGCTACGTCCACCACATCGACGGTCTGCCCGATTTCAGCGCGCTGCGCTTCACGAAGTACAATCAGTACGAGAGCATGATCCTCCCGCTCGTGAAGTATCTTGAATCCCACGGCGTGCGCATCGAGTACGGCATGGACGTGAAGAACGTCGTCATCGAAAAGCACGGCGATAAGAGAGTCGCCAAGGCCATCGTTTACGTGAAGGACGGCCAGGAGCAGACGCTCGATCTCATTGAGGACGATCTCGTGTTCATCACGAACGGCTGCTGCACCGACACCTCCTGCTACGGCGACCAGACCCACGCGCCCGACCTTTCCGGCATCGAGAACGGCAAGGGCGAGAGCTGGGATATGTGGAAGAACATCGCTGCGCAGGCCGAGAACGGCGAATACGGCAACCCGGACAAGTTCTGCTCCGACGTGAACGCCACCAACTGGATGAGCGCGACCGTCGCCACGGCGAACGAGGAGATCATCCGGCACATCATCAACGTCTGCCACCGCGACCCGCGCGAGGGCAAGGTCACGACCGGCGGCATCGTCACGGTCAAGGACAGCACTGAGAACTGGTACCTTTCCTGGACGATCAACCGTCAGCCGCAGTTCAAGTCGCAGAATAAGGACACGGTGCTCGTGTGGCTGTACGCGCTCAACACCGACCGCCCGGGCAACTACGTCCGCAAGCCCATGCGCGAGTGCACCGGCGAAGAGATCTGCCGCGAGTGGCTCTATCACATCGGCGTGCCCATCGACCGGATCGACACGCTCGCGAGCGTAGCGTGCAACACGACGACGTGCTTCATGCCGTATATCAACGCCTTCTTCCAGCCGAGAAAGGAATCCGACCGGCCGCGCGTCGTGCCGGAGGGCGCGGTGAACTTTGCCTTCATCGGTCAGTTTGCCGAAACGCCGCGCGACACCATCTTCACCACCGAGTATTCGATGCGCACCGGCATGGAGTCGGTGTACACGCTGCTGAACGTAGACCGCGGCGTGCCCGAGGTCTGGGGCAGCAAGTACGACGTGCGCGAGCTGCTGCGCGCGTGCTACTACGCCATCGATAAAAAGCCTCTCTCCGAGGCCGAGCTGAACTTCGGCGAGCGTGAGCTCATGAAGATCGTGCTCAAGAAGATCCGCGGCACGGACGTCGAGCTGCTGCTCAAAGAGAGCGGCCTCATCGAATAATTCCGAAAAAATCCGCAAAACAGCTGCCGCCGGTCAGAAAATCTGACCGGCGGCTTTTTGCCTTGACACAGGCGTTTGCCGTGTGTTATATAGAAAGTATATCTGATTTTAAAAGGAGGGACTACCATGGACAGCGGCAGTAACGGACGAATATGGGGCATGGCGAGACGCATCCCAGGGACTTCGTATGGCCGCGCAGGCCGGTGAAGTCTCTCTTTTCCGCTGCTCACCATTGCCCGGATCGACGTGCGCCGCACGCCGGGCAGCGGTGATATTTTTTGCCCTGCTCCGGCGCGGTTATCAAAAAATCGTTGAAACGGAGGGCAGAAACATGGAAAACAAAACCGAACTCATGCAGCTCCGCCACCCGGATTACGACCGGGAGCTGACGGAGCTCGTCCGCAGCAATCTCTCGCCGAAGGCGTTCCGCGAGAAGCTGCTCGACTATCACGAAAACGACATCGCCGCCGCGCTCGAGACGCTCACGCTCTCTGAGCGGCAGCGGATCTATCACGCGCTCGACGCCGCGGAGCTTTCGGTCGTACTCGAATATGCTGAGCCGATGACGGCGTATCTCAATGAATTGAGCCTCCGGAGGCGGGTGAACGTGCTCTCGCGCATGGACGCCGACGCCGCGGTAGACTATCTCAAAACACTCGAAAGCGGCGAGAAAAACACGCTCGTCGAGCTCATGGACGAGCCGAAGCGCCGCGAGATCGCGCGGCTCTGGGTCTACGGCGAAGACGAGATCGGCAGCATTATGACGACGAACTGCATCGTCATCCCCGAGGGGCTGAGCGTTAAGGCCGCAATGCACCAGCTCGTCGAGCAGGCCGCCGAGCACGACAACATCTCCACGATCTATGTTGTGGATTCCGACAACGCTTTCTACGGCGCGATCGATCTCAAAGACCTCATCATCGCGCGCGAGGGCGACCCGCTCGCGGAGCTGATCGCGACCTCCTACCCCTACGTTTACGCGCACGAGCGCATTGAAGACGCGCTGCCGCGCATCCAGGACTATTCCGAGGACTCCATCCCCGTGCTGGACGAGGAAAACCGGATGCTCGGCGTCGTAACGGCGCAAAGCCTCATCCAGACGGTGGACGACGCGCTGAGCGAGGACTACGCCCGGCTCGCCGGTCTCTCCGCGGAGGAGGATCTCAACGAAACGCTTGCGCAGAGCGTGCGCAAGCGTCTGCCGTGGCTGCTCGTGCTGCTGGGGCTCGGGATGGTCGTGTCGAGCGTCGTCGGCCTTTTTGAGAGCGTCGTGGCGCAGCTCACGCTCATCGTGTGCTTCCAGTCGCTCGTGCTGGACATGGCGGGCAACGTCGGCACGCAGTCGCTTGCCGTCACGATCCGCGTCCTTATGGACAGCGAAACGACCGGCGCACAGAAGCGGAAGCTCGTCTGGAAAGAAGCGCGCGTCGGACTTATGAACGGCGCGATCCTCGGCGCGGCCTCGTTCGCGCTCATCGGGGCATATCTTCTGCTGCGCGGCGAAGCGGCGCTCATGGCGTTCGGCGTTTCGGGCTGCATCGGCATCGCGCTCATCGCGGCAATGCTGCTCTCGAGCATTTCCGGCACGGTGATCCCGATCTTCTTCAAAAAGATCGGCGTCGATCCCGCCGTCGCCTCCGGCCCGCTCATCACGACCGTCAACGACCTCGTCGCAGTCGTATCGTACTACGGCCTCACCTGGCTGCTGCTCATCGAGTGCCTCCATCTGGCATAAAACGCTTCCAGCCCGGCTCCGGTGAGCCTTCACCGGAGCCGGGCAGGAAGCGATCGTTATTTAAAGCCATTTATTTTGCGGAGAGAAGTGCATGTATATTTTTCCCGCGGTGAACCGGTCTGCGGTCGATCCGCTGCAGATGCCGTCCGGTTTTCCGGGATGATTCCGTATGTTTTATTTGCCGATCTGCTGCAGAACAAGCTCGGCGATCGTGGCGATGAATTCGCCGTTCGTGGGTCTGCCCGTGCTGCCGGAGAAGGCACCGCAGAAGATCTTTTCCTGCACGTCCTCGTCGCCGCGGTTCCATGCAATGTCTATCGCATGGCGCATCGAGCGTTCTACGCAGGACGGCGTGGCGGAGAACTTTTTCGCCACCGTCGGATAAAGCACTTTCGTTATCCCGGCGGTGGAGTCCGCGTCGCGGATCGTGAAGAGGATCCCTTCACGCAGATATTGATAACCCTTGACATGCGCCGGTACGCCGATCTCGTGGAGAACGTCGGCGACGGCGCTTTCCAGATGCGCGGGCACCGGGGCCGGCGCGTTCGGCACGGCGGCAGCCGCGGGAGATTTTCCGCCCGCTTTTGCACACTGCCGCAGGCACTGCATGAGCGCCGCGGTGTCGCAGGGCTTGGGGATAAAATATGCCGCGCCGAGCTTTGCGCACTCGGCAACGACGGCGGCATTGACAAATCCGGTGAGAACGAGCACCGGCGGCGCATCCTCCCGTCCGGCAAGCCGGCGGAGAATAGCGAGCCCGTCAAGCCGCTGCTGGATGAGATCCAGCAGCACAACATCCGGGCGTGCCGTCTGGATCAGGGAAAGGGTCTCCAACCCGTCAGATGAAACACCGGCCGCTTCCATGTCCCCCTCCCGAGAAAGCGCCTGCGTCATTGTTCGTTGGAAATCCGGGTCTGCGTCGGCGATCAGCACTTGAAGTTTCATAATATCGCCTCCATATCGATTTTTTCTTCAGCTGATCAATTACCCGATAAAAATAGCACATTTTCTGTCCTGTTTCAACAAAGCTGCCATAAAGATGCCGTTAATTCGTTCGACATAATTCGACAGAGTAAGCGAAGCCGGAACCAAACCGAGGGTGAATCCCCGTCCTAGATCTCAAATGAAGCTATCGGGATCCGTCAGGTGTCGGACAGTGAATACTTGAAAATCAGCTTGTCTTCCGTCTTATTCGATCTCCCACACTACGGTGACGGTATCAGAAACATCGACATCGTCAGGCTCAATATCCAGATCATAGGCTTTTTCGGTCATCGGCAGTTCACAGCAGTCCATCATCAAGTCGCCCATCGGTTTGTACTCAAAATTGATCTCGCCCCAGGAGTAGTCGATGCTCTGGATATCTTTCAGCTTGACGCCGCCGGCCTGGGTCAGAACCGCAGCCTTTTTCTTGGCATCGGTGACGGCCTTCCCGAGCAGCAGGTTCTTTGCGGCTTCCGGGTCTTTCACAGTATAGCTGATACGAAACTCCGGCCGGACTTTGCCGTTGGCAAGGGCATACAGGATCTTTCCCAGACGGTCGTTGTCGGACTCGAACTCGACCTTCAGGGCGTGGTTGAACTGGTATCCGACGAAACGCCGCTTGCAGTCGTTGTTCTTGTCCCGGTAGCTCTCATACTCCGTGTCCACATGGAAGCTGAGCGTCTTCAAATCGGGCCGCTCAAATCCGAAGGCAGAAAGGACGTCCTTCAGCGCCTCCGTATCCTCCGATGAGTGGCGCAGAGTCTCTCCGTACTCCTTGAAGACACCGGTGAGGGTCATGGTGATACGGGTGATGTCGGGCTTGACTTTGATCTGCCCCTTGCCGGTTACACGAATCGTTCTCATTGTGCTTGACCTCCTTTGTCAGCGTTCAAAATCATATTGATCCGGTCTTTTGTCAACAGGAAGGACTGTCCCCGGGGATCGATAATGATCCCTCCCGGCATCTCCGAGCATCCCATCGGAAACGCCAATCCGATTCTCTTTGCTGCCGGTCTGGCAGCCGCGGTCGATCGCCTCATCGATGATACCGCTGCCGGAGAGGGTATCGCCGGGAAAATCGTCGTGACCGTGTTTCCGGGAAATATCAAAGCGGCCGAGAATATACGCCATATCCTCCGGGAGCCGGCGCCTGCACTCTGCCTTCAGGATGGCGGGCACGCCGTAAAAGGCCTCCGCGATGCTCCCTGCGATGCAGGTCAGGGTATCGCAATCGCCGCCGAGGGAAACAGCAGTCCGGATGACATCTTCGAAATCCGTCCCCTCCAGAAAGGCAGTGATCGCTTCCGGCACCGTCTTCTGGCAGCTCTCATTGTGATAATTGCTCGGCCGGATCTGGTCACAGGTGCGGGAGAGGTCATAACCGAACTCCTGCACAATGTAATCCCGGATCTCCTCCTTGCTGCGGCCGGTCCTGGCGAGGAAGATCGCGCCGGAAGCTGCCTCCGCGCCTTTGATCCCCTCGGGATGATCATGCGTGACCTCAGCCGTCAGTCTGGCCTTTTCCCGCGTCTCTTCGAGCGTATCGAACAGCCAGCCTGCCGCAGAAACGCGCATGGCCGAGCCGTTGCCGCAGCTGCCGTAGGGCTTTGGATCTTTCTCCCTGAGCCAACAGAGGAACTTCCTGCCGTAGCCGGCATCAGGATACTTTTTACCCCATTTCCGCATCGACTTGATCAGCGCAGCCCGGATGCTGTCATCGTCCAAAAACCGGCTGTCCAGCAGGGCCTCCGCCACCGCTATCGTCATGACGGAATCATCCGTGAAACGGGAATTCTCACAAAAGAGCGGAAACTCCTTGCTCTTGTTCCCCCTGTCAAATTCGTAGGGCGCTCCGATCATGTCGCCCAGAAGTGCTCCGTACATTTCCTCTCCTCCTTCTCATGCAGAAAGCACGTCAACAAGCTTTTCGTTTTTGTGACGCGCCCCCATATCCGGTTCTATTCAGCCAAGCAAGTTTATTATAGTACTTTTGGCCTTTTCCCGCAAATTATATCAGCCGTGGTGTCCAATAAAACGGACTCTATCTTGAGATACCTTCTGTCAAGTGAAAAAGCTATTCCCCACGACCGGAAAACCTCCGGTGGCGGGGAATAGCAAAAAGCTGGTGGGAGAAGTTGGATTTGAACCAACGCAGCCTTTCGGCAACGGATTTACAGTCCGCCCCATTTGACCAGACTCTGGCATTCTCCCTTATTTGGTGGACTCTCCAGGAATCGAACCTGGGACGCGCAGATCTTCAGTCTGCCGCTCTACCAACTGAGCTAAGAGTCCGTGTGGGGTGTGAGAGCGGACTCGAACCGCCGACATCCGGTGCCACAAACCGGCGCTCTGACCAACTGAGCTACTCACACTATGAATGGTTGCAGGGGCGGGAGTTGAACCCGCTTGGGGCAGCTTATGAAGATCCGCTATTTCCCGGCCTCCGATGTAATACTAACGCACAAGGTGTCCAATAAAACGGACTCTGTTCGATCCAGAGGCCTGTGCAGGAGAGAAATTATAGCATAAAAGCGCAAAAATATCGAGATACTATTGGTATAACTGGTATAATGCCCCGACCCCCCACCGGAGACAGCAGCTCGGCCGCAGCCGCAGTATTTGAAATCATGCCGATACGCGCTCTCTATGGAAATGATCCTCAGGCTGAGGACCGCTGCTGTGTTCTTTCGCGGAAATATTCCGATGAGCAGGTGTTAAGCGAGCTGATCGACCACATCGATGTGTACGAGACGCAGGGAACGGGCAAAAATAAAAACCCAACGCCTTGTCATTTACTGCAAGTTCGTCGGGTATCTGGACATTGACCCCGCGCAGTGCCATCCGAACTGCACTGCCGACATCCGCGAGGGCGTTGCCGTGGAGTATGTTTCCTGCGAGCCGCCGGGTGGTTTGGAAGAGCTGTTTCCGAAGGGATACAACGCGGATGATGATTCTTTTGAGAAAGAAGAAACGGAGCAGGCGTAAACCTGCTCCTGGCATAAGGGTATTCAATCGAAGTATTTATTAAAAACTTGATTTACGGTTTCGACGTAAACGTTAAATGACGGATGATTATAATCTTGCCGACGAAGATACATGTTTTTCTTTTTAAGATATTCATCAATTACTTCGTTCCAAAGATGTTCGTCTTTGATGTCTGCAACTCTATCAAACAAATCCTTTGAATTGGGCACTAAATTCCAGTAATACCTGTCCCAAGCGGTAAAACCGGTTTTCTCATGGATCAATCTATGCCAACCGTCACGATTGTTGAATACTATGGCGAGATCAATGCTGAATTCGGTGTGGTTGCCTTTGGTAAAATGCCACTTTTCTGTTGTTAATACGGAAGTGGAATCCATGCAGTCACTCCATCCGTTTTTATTGAGAATTACATTGAACTGCTTGCGGATATATTCCTTGATTTCTCTACAGTTGTTGATGCTGATTTCAGAATCAATTATCATCAAATTATAATCGAGATCAATCGGTTCATTGGAATTTTGCGTGATAAGATTTCTGGCACCGCTGCCGACAAGGTGGGCTTCGACTTCCATAATGGAATCGCTGTTAATGAGCTGAACAAGCTGGTTGATGATATTGGAGCATAAGTATTTCATATCTTTAAGAAATACCTTATCTTCAACATAGTGATACATAATGACAATCTCCTTTTCGCCCATGCCGCCCATTCAGCTTTTCCCGCTAAATCATAAAAGCATACTCACAAATGATGCTCCTGTCAATACTTTCAGATAAAAAAGAAGCGGATGTAACTGAAATCAGTTACATCCGCTCGATATGGTTGCGGGGAATGGACTTGAACCAATGACCTCCGGGTTATGAGCCCGACGAGCTACCAACTGCTCTACCCCGCGATATTGCAAGAGTTATATTACCACAGTTTGTGCCGCCCGTCAACACCCAAACGAAAAAAATATTTTGACGGTCTTCGCCGTCAGCCCTCCATCTGCCGCCCGAGGAATCCCGCCACCGTCTGCGCGAGCTTGAATTCCAGATCCGTCGCCGCCGGAGAGCCGGGGTGCGAGAGGAACATCACACAGCCGAGCACGTCGCCCTCGGCCAGGATCGGCGCGGCCACCGCGATGGCGTGATCCTCCGCCGACTCGACCGGCCGGGGCGCGCGGCTGCCCGATTCCGTGCGCACGGCGCGGCGGTTTTCCATGATCTCCTCCAGCGCTTTGCTGACAGGTTTTTCCAGCAGCTCCTTTTTCCCGCCGCCGGATACGGCGATCATGCTGTCGCGGTCACATACGGCGACCGTCCCGCCCGTGGACTTATAGAGCGATTCGCAGATCTCTGCGGCATAGCTGCTCAGCTCGCCCATGGGCGAATATTTTTTGAAAATGACCTCGCCGTCCTTCTCCGTGTAGATCTCCAGCGGGTCACCCTCGCGGATGCGCAGGGTGCGGCGAATCTCCTTGGGGATGACGACGCGGCCGAGATCGTCGATGCGGCGAACAATTCCGGTTGCTTTCATATTTATCTTCTCCCTTGTGTTTTTAATGTCCGGCAAACCTATTGTTTACCAACCGCGGGAGATTATGCGCATTTCGCGCCGCCGTGACGAATTCTGACGAGCGAGGGAAAAATAAACCAATTGTTTATTTGCCTTCCTGCGTGAATCAAAGTATATATCGCCTGATACTTGACAATATCAGAGCATCTTCGCCGATGGGGTACAGATCAGTGAGCGCACCGCAGATGGCCGTCAGTTCAAGCGGAGCGTGTTCCACGACTTCCCTGCCGCGCAAATGTATGCCGGTTCGCGGTTGTCCTCTGCCGAATATTGTCGAACGAATTAACGGCATCTTTATGGGGGATTTGTTGAAATAAGACATAAAATATGCTATTTTATCCGTGTAGTAGATCAGCTGAAGGAAAAAATCGATATGGAGGCGATATTATGAAACTTCGCGTGCTGATCGCCGACCCGGATCCGGATCTCCAACGAACGATAACGGCTGCGCTTTCTCAGGAGAGAGACATGGAAGCGGCAGGCTTTTCGTCCGGCGGGACGGAAACCCTTTCTCAAATCCAGTCGCTGCGGCCGGATGTGGTGCTGCTGGAGCTCGTTCAGCCGCAGCTCGACGGACTGAGCGTACTGCGCCGGCTTGCCGAAGCGGAGAGCGCGCCGCCGGTAGTCGTTCTCACCGGATTTGTCAACGCCGCCATTGTTGCCGAGTGCGCAAGGCTCGGCGCGGCATATTTTATCCCCAAGCCCTGCGACCCCGGAGCGCTTCTGCAGTGCCTGCGGCAGTACGCGAAGGCGGAAAAGAGACCGCCCGCCGCCGTCCCCGGACTGGCCCCCGCGCCGAAGGTGCCGGCTCCCGCGCCCGCACATCTGGAAAGCGCCGTCACCAACCTTCTCCACGAGATGGGCGTACCGGCGCATATTAAAGGCTTTCAATACCTGCGTGCAGGGATCCTTTTTACGATCCGCGGTACGGGCTCCGTCGCCGGAATAACGAAGGTGCTGTATCCGGAGATCGCCAAAAGGTTTTCTGCGACGCCTGCCTGCGTAGAGCGGGCAATGCGCCATGCGATCGAGATCGCATGGAACCGCGGCGACTTCGAGATGCAGCAGAAAATCTTCCGCGGCACCATCTCCGGAGCCAAAGGAAAACCGACAAACGGCGAATTCATCGCCCTGCTTGCCGAGCATATAGCGCTTCGTTTTAAGAGCGCAAATCTATAATCCTCCAAAACGCTTCCCGTTCGGTTTCCGGTGGACATGTGCCGGTGTCGGACGGGAGGCTTTTTTATCCTGTTTCTTGCCCGTTCTTACGGAATGTGCTATCATAAAAACGCAAACACAGAAATGGAGCGAAAGACTATGGTATTTATCTGTTACCCCAAGTGTACGACCTGCCAGAAGGCGCGAAAGTGGCTGGACGAGCACAAAATCGCCTACGAGCTCCGCGACATCAAGACGGCGAATCCCGCCTGCGACGAGCTGGCAGCGTGGCACGAGCGCAGTGGTCTGCCGCTGAAGAAATTTTTCAATACCAGCGGTCTGCTCTACAAGTCCATGGAACTCAAGGACAAGCTGCCCGGCATGAGTGAGGAGGAGATGCTGCGGCTTCTTGCTGCGGACGGGATGCTGGTCAAACGCCCGCTTCTGGTCGGGGACGATCTTGTCCTCGTCGGATTTAAAGAGACCGAGTGGGAGCGTGCTCTGAAAGCGCAGTAAAAAAGCCGAACCCCTGCCCAACCTTTTGCGGTTATTTATAGCACACTAAAAGGAAAACCGACACTATTTCATTCCGGAAACGTTCTATATAGAAAGAGAAGCACCTTGA
>ERZ837380.4285-NODE-4285-length-12135-cov-2.478808_pt1 | contig 12135 bp, 9 predicted proteins | sample MGYA00519685_ERZ837380 | MGnify/ENA primary metagenome ERZ837380 (study PRJEB31850, sample SAMEA3708817) | human gut metagenome | biome: human gut; feature: human-associated habitat; material: faeces | place: China | collected 2014 ...
ATCCTCGGCACGTTTTATATCGCCGTTGCCGATTACCGGAATTGAAACCGATTCTTTTACTTTCTTTATTATATCCCAATCCGCCGTTCCGCTGTAAAACTCTGCCCGCGTTCTGCCGTGTATCGCAATCGCCGCCGCTCCGCCTTGTTCTATAATCTTTGCAACTTCAACTGCATTTATACTGTCATCGTCCCAACCTTTACGAATTTTTACCGTCACCGGCACAGGCGACGCGGAAGAAACTTTATGCACTATCTCGCCTATTTTTTCGGGTGTCTTAAGCAATGCGCTGCCGTCACCGTTGTTTACGATTTTCGGTGTGGGACAGCCCATATTTATATCTATTATATCAGGTTTTACCGCCATAACTTTCGGTATCACTTCCGCCATTATATCAGCGTCAGAGCCGAATATTTGTATCGCACAAGGACGTTCTTCGTCATCTATCCGCATTAAATCGGCGGTTTTTTTATCGTTGTAGTACAGTCCTTTCGCACTCACCATTTCCGAATACACAAGTCCTGCACCGTATCTTCGGCATATTTTTCTGAAAGGTAAATCAGTTACTCCCGCCATCGGTGCAAGAAATACGTTGTTTTCTGTTTCAAAATTTCCTATTTTCATTGTTTCGCCTTTTATTTTTCCCTTTGTTTTTGATTATATCCAAAACAGACAAGCCTGTGTTGTGTTTTTGGCTTGCCTGCTGTTGTGTTGCCACCACTCCGTCACTTCGTGACACCTCTCCTCAAGGAGAGGCTTTTCGTACGGCTCCCATTGAGGGGAGCTGGCGGCGTAGCCGTCTGTGGGGTGGCTTTACCTTGCCTTTCGATTTGCCACCACTCCGTCACTTCGTGACACCTCTCCTCAAGGAGAGGCTTTTGTATGGCTCCCATTGAGGGGAGCTGTCAACTCAGTTGACTGTGGGGTGGCTTGTTTACATTTTTATATGACTGTAATTTTTTATCGTATCGTTTTCCACCACTCCGTCACTTCGTGACACCTCTCCTCAAGGAGAGGCTTTTGTACGGCTTCTATTGAGGGGAGCCGGCAACGCAGGATTTTATGCCTACTTATCCACGAAAAAAAGGGATTATCGTGGATAATCCCTTTTAATCATATCACCATACCGCCGTCAACATTGACAACCTGACCTGTTATAAAATCCGCATTTTCGCTTGCAAGAAATCTTACCGTCTTTGCAATCTCCTCCGGTTTACCGAGTCGTTCAAGCGGTGTTTCTTCACAAAGGCAATCAAAATCTTCTTTTGTCAAATGGCTGTTCATTTCAGTTTCAATAACTCCGGGTGCAACACAATTTACACATATACCCGACGGTCCCAGCTCCTTTGCAAGTGCTTTTGTAAAGCCTATAACCGCCGCCTTTGCGGCACTGTAATGAACCTCACAGCTGCCTCCGGTAACACCCCACATTGACGAAATATTAATTATTTTACCGCTGTGTTTATAAATCATATCATCAACAAAAGCTTTTGTAACGAGATACATACTTTTCATATTCACATCAAACATTCTGTCCCAATCATTTTCAGTTATATCTGTAAACAGTTTTTGTTGTGAAATACCTGCATTATTCACAATTACATCTATTTTACCGTAATTTGTGTGAATAAATTCAGCCATATCATTTACTTGTTTAGAGTCTGAAACATCTGCTTTTACTATAACCGCACCTGTTTCATTTTTTATCTTTTCCGCCTCGTCAATGCTTTTGTTATAATTTAAAAACACTCTGTATCCGTTATTTGAAAATTCATATACACAAGCCTTGCCGATTCCGCGGCTTCCGCCTGTTATCAAAACATTTTTCATAATCTGTCCTTCTTATTCTTCTTCCGGTTTCATTTTAGGTATAAACACCCTTGACGTCTTTTTTTCAACAACCTTGTTTGCACATTCAACAGCCTGTTCCATACAATATTCCTGACAGTCAAGTTTTTTCTTTCCGCGTCTGTCTTTTGTATAAACACCGTCATGCTGAATATGTGCACGCATTGTATCGCTAAGCTGTACATCAAGCACATTTATAACTTCTTTCTTCAAATTTTCATCATCAATAGGGAACATTATTTCAACACGTCTGTTAAGATTTCTCTGCATCCAATCGGCACTTGCACAGAACACATTTTCTTGACCGTCATTATAGAAATAATATATTCTTGTATGTTCAAGGTATCTGCCGACAATAGAACGAACCGTAATATTTTCCGACAAATCCTTTACACCTGCTCTCAAGGCACAAATTCCGCGCACAATCAAATCAATCTTAACACCGCTGCAGCTTGCTTTATATAAAAGTTCAATAATTTTAGGGTCAACAAGCGAATTAACCTTTGCAACTATTCTTGCTTTACGTCCTTCTTTTGCGTGTTTAATTTCACGTTCAATCATTTCTTCCGTCTTTTTTCTTAGCCATAGAGGTGCAAGAATAAGTTTGTTCCAGTGTGACGGCTCTGAAAATCCCGAAATCATATTAAAGAATGCACCGGCATCATCACCGATTGGTTTTGAACAAGTCAAAAGTCCCATATCGGTATAGAAATTGGCGGTTATATCGTTATAGTTACCAGTTCCGAGATGAACATATCTTCTGATACCGTCCTCCTCACGTCTTACTATTTCGGTAATCTTTGAATGTGTTTTAAGTCCCAAAAGTCCGTATATAACATGACAACCGGCTTTTTCAAGTTTTCTCGCCCAAATAATATTATTTTCTTCATCAAATCTTGCCTTTAATTCAACAAGTACGCTCACTTGCTTACCGTTTTCCGCCGCACGCGAAAGTGCCTCTATAATAGGCGAATTACCGCTTACTCTGTACAATGTCTGTTTAATTGCAAGCACATTTTCATCAACTGCCGCCTGTTTTATCAAATCAACTATTGTTGAAAAACTGTCATACGGGTGATGAAGAAGTATATCGCCCTCACGGATTTTTTCAAATAAATCAACATTTTTAAGTTCAGGTCTTACCTGCGATTTAAATGGCTTATATTTATACTTGTCAAATCCATCCTCCGAATACAGCTTATTCAAGAAAGTAAAATCGATAGGTCCGTTGATTTTATAAATATCATCATTCTTAACTTTCAATTCTTTCTTTAAAATTGAAAGTAATTCACTTTTCACCTTACTGTCCACTTCAAGACGGATTACACCGCTTCTTTCACGTTCCTTAAGGCTCTTTTCAATTTCAATAAGCAAATCTTCACTGTCGTCCTCATCAATAGGAATATCCGCATCACGCATAACTCTGTATGAATACGAGCAAAGCACGTCATAACCCATAAACAGCATAGGCAAAAACTCCTGTACTATTTCTTCAAGCAGAATAAATTGTTTTTTACCGTTTTCAGACGGAAGTTTTACTATACGTTTAAATACTGACGGTATCTGTACCGTTGCAAAAGCCTGTTCCTTGTTTTCCTTTTTGATAAGTGCACAAATGTTAAGCACCTTATTTTGAATAAGCGGAAACGGTCTTGACGAATCAACCGCCATAGGCGTCAAAACAGGGTATATTTCATTTTTGAAATACTTTTCAATAAATTTCTTTTGTTCTTCAGAAAGCTGATTTCTGTTTAAGATTGATATGTTTTCAACAGCCAGCTGCGGCAGAAGTAATTTTTCATATGTACTATACTGCATATCAACCATATTATGAGTTTTTTCAGATATTTTTTCAAGCTGTTCGTGAGGTGTAAGTCCGGACGCGTCTTTTTTCTTATAGTCGGAAATCTCCATATTTTTAAGTGACGCAACACGTACCATGAAAAATTCATCAAGATTTGAGCTTGTTATGGCAAGAAATTTAAGTCTTTCAAACAACGGATTTTCTTTATCCCTTGCTTCATGCAATACACGCAAATTAAAATCAAGCCAAGAAAGTTCTCTGTTTATATAGTTTTCACTTTTATTATAGTCCTGCATAATCATTTCAATCCTTTCTTCACAAGTACGGCTTTGATACCGAACACTTCTTCAAAAAATTTCTGTGCTATGTTAAATTCACGTTCTTCAAGACTTATATCACTGTCCGTATAAGCGGTTATCGTAAGTATTCCGTTTCTTATTGATGTTTTGATTTCGTCTATTTTTTGATTGTATTCAACATCAAGTGACTTGGCAAGTGAAAGTATTGCCGCAAGTTTTGAAATAAGCAATCTTCTGTTCTTTGAATATACGTTATATTCATTAAAATCAAAAATACCGTTTTGGAACAGCACCGCACCCGATATTACTTCGTGTTCCTTTTGTGACAAGCCTATAATAGGATTTGATTTTACAATGTCGTATGAGTATTTGCTGTAATCGTTTATATTTATATAGTAACCCGTATCCGCAAATATTGACGCAACTTTAAGCAATACCGCGTGACGCTTTGAAAGTCCGAACTTTTTAGAAAGCGTTGCCATTATATTTACTCCGAACTCCATAATTTTAGTATAATGGCGGTGGCTTACATCATATTTGCCTGCATAATATTTTGCACTTGATATAATATCATCTGTAAATATATGCTTTGTATGCGTATAAGCATTTTTTTCGACATATTCGACAAGTATTCCGTCAACAAGCGATATTTCAGGTGCAATGATTATCTGATTTTTGTCTTTTGACATAAACATCTTATAGAAAAGAATTGACGGCATCATCAGCTTTGCAATATCATAAGGTACTTCGTACTTGTCCTCCACATATTGAGGACCGTATTCAGATATAATCTTGTATACATCATCTATATTTTCTTCTGTTATGCTGTCCGAACTTATACCGCAGATTTTTTTGATATATCTTACTTGATTACCCATTATTACGAAATACTTATAGTTTGGATTTTTGTAGAATACATTTTTATAGTTATTGATACCTGCCTTAATAAAATCCTCAAGCACACTTGAAAAAGAGGTTGTACTGTTTTTAACCGTTGAAAGATTTTCAAGTACACGAAGTGAACCCATAGGCAGGTTTTGAGAAAATTGAAGTTTAGACTGTTCATAATGTGATACCTGCACACTTCCCGAGGCAACATCGATCAAAACAGCAGCTGCCTCGATAATATCGTCAAAATAGCTGTTGTTAAGTGCAAATGCCTTGTTATGCAAAAATCTTTCCTCTTCATTCGATATAATAGTGACCTTTATCCCCGTTCTTATATTAATCTGGTCAATTATATACTCACTGTTTGAAGCCTCTCTTACGGCAGTCGTTGCATAACAGACATATTCGTCAACTCCGTAGCTTTTCATTATCCTTAAATATTCTTCAAAGCAGTTACATATCTTGTCCACAAGGTTATAGCTTATTTTTCCGACTGCATACGATTCTTTACCTATTGACAAATCATATTTGACGGTATCAAGCACAGAAATGCCGTTTTTCTTTGAAACTTCCGCTATCTTCATTGTTATTTCCGTAGACCCCAAGTCTATTGCCGCAAAAACTTTATATCTCGGCACATTTCATCATTCCTTCCTATAGTTTTGTATTAATTTTATTATACATAAAACTTAAAAAAATCTCAATATTTTTCTTGATTAATTTACTTAAATTTGATATTATAGAGTGTAGACTTAAATATAATGGCGATATGTTTGATTTTAATACAATTTGTTAACAATAATGAAAAAAAGGAGGAAAATAATAGATATGGATATGTTAGAGATTTGGAATCAAGTTCTTGAAAATCTTGAAGGCAATGTATCTCCTGTCGGATTTAATATACATATAAAAACAGCAGTTCCCGTATGTTTTGAAAACTCGACTTTTACTATTTCCGTAGCTACTTCTATTAATAAAAATCTTGTAGAATACCGTTACAAAAAATACATCGAATCATCACTTGAAAAAGTTACGGGTGCTAAAATTTCACTTGCTGTTTTGGTCGGTGACGCAAACGAGTTAAAGCAAGAAATCGAATCAAAACAAAACTCGGAATATGACAACAGTGAAATAATAAGCAGTGACGGTTTAAATTCAAAGTATACATTTGAAAATTTTGTACAGGGTTCTTCAAATTTATATGCGTATACCGCCGCAGAGCAAGTTGCCAATCATCCGGGTGAAAGCAATAATCCTCTTTTTATTTACGGTAACAGCGGACTTGGAAAAACACACTTAATGCAGGCAATCGGTAATAAGATTAAAGCTAATAATCCAAATGCAAAGATAATATATGTATCAAGTGAAAACTTTATGAATGAATTTATCACATCAATCAGAGAAAAAACAGGCGATAAATTCAGAAATAAATACAGAGCCGCCGACGCACTTTTAGTTGACGACGTTCAATTTTTGAAAAATAAAGAGGCTACACAGGACGAATTTTTCCATACCTTTAATGAACTCTTTAATTCAAAGAAACAAATTGTTTTGACAAGTGATCGACTTCCGAATGAACTGAAAACTCTTGAAGACCGTTTAAGAACAAGATTCGGACAAGGTCTTACCATTGATGTATCTGTACCTAACTTTGAAACAAGAGTTGCAATTCTTCAGCAGAAGGCTTTGGAACATAATAAAGAAATTGACGAGGACGCATTATTATATGTAGCGGAGCATATTCGTTCAAGTGTCCGTGAACTTGAAGGTGCATTGCTTAAAATCATATCAATGTCGGAATTTAAAAAATGTAAAATAACAAAAGATTTTGCGGAAGAAGTTCTGAAAAAATTAATTCCGAAGAGCGAAACAGTAACTCCTCAGAATATTATAAAAAAAGTTTCTACTTATTATAACATTTCAGAGTCGGATATTACCGGTAAAGTTAAGACAAAAGAAATAGTAGTTCCAAGACAAATTTCAATGTATCTTTGCCGAAAGATTTTAAATATGAACGATACAAACATAGGTAAAGAGTTCGGAAAAGACCGAACAACAGTAGGACATAACATTGAAAAAATAGAGGAAAGCATCGATACTAACAGTACGATTAAATCAGATGTAAATTACATATTAAAAGACCTAAATTATAACGAGGGATAAATGTAGGGATAAGTTGTTGATAACGTGTGGATTTCTGAATAAGGAAATTTCAGTAAAAAATAAGATTTGGATTATCCAAAGTTATCCACCGACAATACATACGGTATGTGTTGATAAAATATGGCTTGTCTATGCACTCTGAAATGACTTTTCCATCAATCCCCGCTCTCTACTACTACTACTATTATATTATATATTATTTATATATAAATATATATGCAAAACGAAATTGCAGTGATATGTTGATAAATTTATACACAAGGAGATAATTAAAATGAAATTAGTATGCAGTAAACCACAACTTGTTGATATAATAAATACTGTTCAAAGAGCTATTGCTCCAAAGACATCTTTACCTATACTTGAATGTATTAAGATTGATGCTAACGGTGACGGTAATGTTGTGTTTACAGGTAACAATATTGATATATGTATAGAATATAATACCGAATGTACAGTTACAGAGGGCGGTACTATTGCACTTGCTTCAAAGATGTTCGGTGAAATTGTAAGAAGACTTCCTGACGGTGATGTTACTATAAGTGTTAATCCGTCTAACTATGTTACTAAAATAAAGAGCGGTTCAAGTGAATTTAATATTCAGGGTATTGCTCCAGATGAATTTCCCGACGCACCTATACTTGAAGAAAAGTTCAGATTTTCGATTACACAGGACGTACTTAAAAAGCTTATAAGAAAGACAATAGCGTTTGTTTCTCAAAATGAGGGTAAAAAGCCTGTTTTGACCGGTGCATTGTTTGAGATTAAAAACAATTATCTTAACGTTGTTGCGTCAGACGGTCACAGACTTGCTGTTGTTAAAGAAGAAATAAATGATAATGTTGAAAATAATAAACTTGTTGTTCCGGGTATGACACTCCGCGAACTTTTGAAAATTCTTAAAGATGATGAAGAAAATGTTGATATTATTGTATCAGACAGAACTGTTTTGTTTGATTTTGGATATTATCAGGTTTATTCGAGATTGCTTGACGGCGAATTTTTAAAGTATGACGCGATTATATCGGTGGTAAATACGTTAAACGTAGTTGTTGAAAAGAGCCTTATTACAGACAGCTTGGAAAGAGCGTTGCTTTTGATTAACGATGATATATCAGCAAAATCTGAAAATAAAGTTCCTGTACGTTTTAATATCGGCTATGATAAGATTGACGTTTCTTGTATAACAGGTAAGGGACAGGTTAATGACACAGTACCTGTTGAGCTTGACGGCGATAACCTTTTGATTGGGTTTAACTGTAGATTTTTGCTTGACGCATTGAGTGCTTGTGACGAAGAAAAGGTTAAGATGGAATTTTCTGCTCCGACAAGCGGTTGCTTTATAAAGAGCGTAGAGGGTGACGATTCTTATATTTATATGATTCTTCCTGTAAGACTTTATAACTAAGAGGTGCTTTATGAAGATTAAGACAGTCAATAATTATTATACAGATGAAAATACTTATATAGTTTATGACGAAAATACAAAGAACGGTCTTGTGATTGATCCGGGATATAAGTGTGACGGAATATTGAAAGCGGCTCAGGACGACGGAGTTAATATAAAATATGTGCTTATAACTCATTGTCATTATGACCATATTTCAGATATTGAACAGCTTCGTGAAAAAACAGGCGCTAAACTAGTTTCGGGTGATAAGGCGAGCATAAATATAACAGACCCGGACATTAATTTGTCGTATTCGGGACTTGGTTATGAATTGTCGGCTAAAAAGTCTGATATTGTTTTGAAAGATAATGAAGAACTTAATATTGACGGACTTAATATCAAATGTATATATACGCCCGGTCATACAAATTGCGGCGTATGTTATTTGATAAATAATGAAAAATTGTTTACGGGCGATACATTGTTTTTAAGAAGTGTCGGCAGAAGTGATTTGCCGACAGGTGACGGAGATACTCTTGTAAAATCAATAAAGACAAGAATATATACGCTTGATGATGATATAGACGTTTTTCCGGGACATGGCGGACAGAGTTCTGTTGAATACGAAAAAAAGTATAATATGTATATAAAGGGCTAAAAAATGTTAATTATTCAAAACGGTTATGAATGTGATTACGAAATGAAGCTTTTTTATAAGCTTTATTTTGATATGAACGAAGATATATATGTGTATTCAAATTTTGAATATAAGAATAAAGTTATAAACGTGTATACGGAGATAATCTATAACGGCGATACATATTTTGACGATTTCTATTATGATTTTGATACTGAAAATCAAAAGGCACAGTTTATAAAAAAGATATTTACCGCGTCATGTACAAAGTCGTTTTGTCACGCGGCGGAAAAAATTAAGCATATAAATCTTCCTTGGGGAGTAATGTGCGGTATTCGTCCGGCTAAAATTGTCCGTGAACTTATGGAAGAAGGACACAGTGACAGTGAAGTTGTTGAAATATTAAAGAAAATTTATGAAGTGTCAGATGAAAAGATTGACCTTGCATATAAGGTTGCAAAGAATGAAAAGATTTTGCTTGACGAAATCGGAGAAAATTCAGTAAGTATATATATAGGCATACCGTTTTGTCCGACAAGATGTTTGTATTGTTCATTTGTTTCAACAGATATACGTGTAAGCGGAAAATATATGGACCCGTTTGTGGATAAATTGCTTTTGGAGATTGATAAAACTGCGGAAGTAATTGATAAAATGGGTGCATATGTTGAAAATATATATATCGGCGGCGGAACACCGACAACTCTTGAACCGCACCACTTAAAAGCAATATTTGACAGATTGAAAGCAAATTTTGATTTTTCAAAAATAAAGGAATTTACTCTTGAGGCAGGCAGACCGGATACAATAACAAAGGATAAATTGTATGAGGCAAAACAGGGCGGTGTAAACAGAATAAGCATTAATCCGCAGACTATGAACGAACAGACTTTGAAAAGAGTCGGCAGAAAGCATACTCCGGATATGGTGCGAAAATGCTTTGAAATGGCGAGAAAAATGGGCTTTGACAATATTAATATGGATCTTATAGCCGGTTTACCGGAAGAAACCGTTGATATGTTTAAGTACAGTCTTGATGAAGTAATTAAACTTGATCCTGAAAATATAACCGTTCATTCAATGTGCGTAAAAAGAGCGGCTTCACTCAGATTTTCAGATGCGGAGCTTGCAAAAGCAAATGATATGAACGAAATGCTTTCGTATACTCAAAAACATATGGAGAAAACAGGAAGAAAGCCTTATTATATGTATCGTCAAAAAAATATTTCGGGTAATCTTGAAAATGTCGGTTATGCAAAAGACGGCTGTATGAGTACATATAACATAAACATTATGGAGGAAAAACAGACTATTATTGCACTTGGCGGCGGCGGTTCTACTAAAATTGTTATGGACGACAGAATTGAGAGAGTGTTTAATTTTAAAAACCCTCTTGAATATATAAGACGTTTTGATGAAATATTGAAGAAAAAAGACGAAATACTTGATATATTGGCAGGTGAAAAAAATGGCTGACGAACAAACTTTAAACCATATAATGAATGAGTACGAAGAACTTCGTATCAGTGCGGCTAATGAAAGAAAAAAACGTATTGAAGAAGTTAATAAAAAAATTCCGCGAGTGGCTGAAATTGACAGAGAGATTTTTCAATGCGGTATGGAGAATACTAAAAGAATATTTAAAAATCCCGATAAGGCTGATGAATATAACAGGGATTTTAAAGAAAATCTAAGAAAACTCGAAAATGAAAAGAGTAATCTGCTGAAAGTAAACGGAATTTCTGCCGATTATAATAAATATACATATAAGTGTGAAAATTGCAGTGATACAGGCTATGATAAAAACGGCAAAAAGTGTCAGTGTTTTAAACAGAAACTTATAAATGCGGCATATTCAGTGTCAAATATAGAGGAAACAATAAAAACACAAAATTTTGATACATTTTCGTTTGATTATTATTCAAAAGATGTCGGTGAAAACGGTGTTTCGGTGTATGATAATATGACGAAAATATATAATAACTGTAAACGTTTCTGCGATAATTTTGATAATGAAACAAAAGGCCTTGTTTTTTACGGCTCGACAGGTTTGGGAAAAACATTTTTGTCAAGTGCCATCGCAAAAGAACTTATGGATAAGGGCAAAATGGTTATCTACATAAGAGCGACAAAACTGTTTTCAATAAATGAAGATTATAAGTTTGGCAGAAATACCGACAGGTCTGTTATTGATAATATATATAAGGCTGATTTGCTTATAATTGATGATTTGGGTACAGAGCCGTTCAATAAAAATAATCTTGCGTTTTTATTTGACGTTATTAACGAACGTACAGCAAATAATAAAAAGATTATTATTAATACTAATTTGCAAATAAGCGAAATTACAAAAATGTATAGTATGCGTTTTACTTCAAGATTGTATGAATATTTTATGATGTACAAGTTTTACGGGGAAGATATACGTATACAAAAATTAAGAAGAAGTTAAGAGGATTGATAAATTGTCTGGACCGTGCATAATATTTATAATTCAATAAAAACAAAAAGCAAGCCTATCTTTGATATACGACTTGCCTTTGCACTTTTTTTGAAAATAAACTCTAACGTACCTATGTACGCCGACGAGTTCATTTTCAAAAAATCCAAACTAATTTCTCAACCTCTTACAGTATGAAGGGACTGCTATGCAGTCCCTTTAATGATTATTTACCGTTGTTGTTTGCGTCGTTACCGCCTACGGCGTCACTTACACCCTCAGCAACATCGGCTGCTGCGTCACCGACACCTTCGACAACGTCGCCTGCCGCGTCACCGACGTCTTTAACTGCGTCGCCTGCCGCATTACCTGCGTTATCTACATCGTTTGAAACATTGTTATTGTCATTTTTATTTTCATTATTTGTATTTACCGTTGATTCCGGTGACGGTGAAGTATTGTCATTTGTATTATTCATACCGCATGATGTAAGCATTGCGGCAGCCATAAATGATAATAAAATTAATTTTATACCTTTCATTTTTATGCCTCCATTATTTATTAATATAACCTTAGTATTGTCATTATTTTTGATTTTATAAGTTTATTAATAAATTAGTTGATTGTCTTGAAAAATGCTTGATTTGCAGGCATATTCGCAGGTTT
>ERZ837380.4287-NODE-4287-length-12134-cov-4.021525_pt1 | contig 12134 bp, 9 predicted proteins | sample MGYA00519685_ERZ837380 | MGnify/ENA primary metagenome ERZ837380 (study PRJEB31850, sample SAMEA3708817) | human gut metagenome | biome: human gut; feature: human-associated habitat; material: faeces | place: China | collected 2014 ...
CAGTGATCATAGAACAAAATCCAGAAGTGCTTTTATAAAGAGCGCGTGAAAATTCATACACCATATATTATCTGCAATGATATAATGTATAATACATGGGAGAATATTGCAGAGAGTGATTCAGAATGTTTTCGGCGTTGTATTTGCATTTGTATTTTGTGCTATGTTTTATTTGTTTACGTCGAACAAAAAGGAAACCGGGGTGACCGCAGATGCAGAGTGAGGTGGATTGGAAAGAAAGTAAGTGGTACACGATGTCTGGTGGTCAGAAATGTATTGACTGGAAAAAACATTGAAATCAAAATTTACGGAGAAGACTATGATACGAGAAATTGAGAACAGAAGAAGTATAAGAAAATATAGATCCGATGAGATTGACAGGAAGCTGATCGAAGAGATCATATATAGTGCTACTCTTGCGCCATCAGCCAAAAACCGGCAGCCATGGAAATTTATCGTATATCAGGGAGAAGCGAAAGATAAACTGGTTGAGGTTATGCGCCATGGTATAAATTCAGAAAAAATCACACATGAACTTATGCCGGAATGGGCATTTGCAATCCCCGATGCTGAAAATACAGTCAGAATCATGCAGGAGGCGCCGTGCCTTATAGCAGTGCTTAATACAAATCAATATACACCATTTGCAAGTATCGAGAGAGAAAAACGGATCGTAGAAATTTGCGATTCGCTGTCGATCGGTGCGGCTGTTGAGAATATGATATTGACAGCGACCGGATATGGATTAGGTACATTATGGATTGCCAATACCTGCTTTGCCTATAATGAGCTGATAGAATTTATCGGAACAGACAACCAGCTGACAGGAATTGTTGCTGTTGGAGCTGCAAATGAAGCTCCGCCGAAAAGGCCACGAAAAGCATTAAGAGATGTTGTCGAGTATAGATAAAGAAATCTTAGAGAGATTTTAAACTGCCAAACAACGAAGAGATAAAATTCATATTGGAGATGATCAGCTTTGAAGAAAGCATATGAGCAGGAAATAGAAATGTGAACCCGGGTTTTTGAGGAATGTATACCGGTGGATCTGAGAAATCTGGATTTAAAGATGGAACCCATGTCGTTTGATGGAGTGATCCTGTCCAATGTTCTGGATGTAATGCCGAAGGACATATCAACAACCGTGATCGATGATCTGGAACGGGTGCTGAAGCCCGGCGGATATTGGTTTATTAAGATGAATCCGTACTATTCAAAAGAAGAGCTTGAAAGCTTTGAATATAAAAATGCGGGTAATAATATTTATGAAAAAGATCATATTATGAGATTAAGACAGGCAATTACAAACTATTGGAAAGAAAAATTTGCACGTTTTGGGAAAGAGATCATATATTTGGAATTCGAATACCCGTGGCAGGAGGGAATGAACCGTCTGTTTGTTTACCAGAGCTAAAGGTGCCAGAAGATTCGCAGCAAGAAGCCGGATACTGAAAGAGATTGTCCGGCTTCTTTTACGAGGTGCGCCAGACGGCGCACTTTGCAGATGGATATAAATTTCTGGGAGAACGTTTTATTTCTCACGGCAATATTCCCGGATCATTTCCAGAAAATCCCTCGCATGCTGCGGCAGATACCGGTTTTTCCGATAGGCGGCGATGGTAGTTGTGAGGGCCGGTTTATGGCCGACGGAAAAGCAGAGGGCGCGGTTTCCGGTGTACTGGTTTTCATGGTGGAAATAGCTCTCCGGGGCGAAGGCAGCGCCGACGCCGTCCATAGCCAGATGGATCGACATGGAGGAGTTTCTCGTGTGGAGAGAGACCGGTGGATTGATGTTGTACTCTTTAAAGAGATCCAGAGCGATGCCGCCGGTGTTCTGGTCCGGGTAGAGGAGAATGAAGTTTTCCTCTTTTAATAGGGAAAGATCTAACCACGGGTAGCGGAAGCCGGGGCGTGTGATGGCTTTTGCGGCGAGAGGATGGTTTTCATGCAGGACCAGAACAATCTCCTCAGAGCGCAGGATCTGGTAGTCCATGGTCTCGGGAAATTCATGGATATTGTAAAGAGTCAGGTCGATGGATGAGGTCTCCAGACTGTTCTCCGCAATGAAATTTACAGCTTCCATGATATTTAAGGTCACATAGGGGTATCGTTTATGAAACGGCGCTAACATCGGTTCGATCAGCGTGCTGCCCATCATGATCGGCACGGCGATGTTTAAACGGCCGCGCTGGCGGTGAGCGATATCGTCGTATTCCTGCATCCACTCATCGCCGCAGGCAACGATCTGTTCGGCGTAGTGGAGGTAGCGTTCACCCATGTAGGTTGGGTAGTAGCGGTTTTCGTGGCGGCTGAACAGCGGAGCGCCGAGACGTTCTTCCAGGTTCTTTAAGTACTTGCTCAGGGACGGCTGGGAGATATAAAGGGATTCGGCGGCTTTGCCGATGCTCTGGTGGCGGGCGATCGCCAGGATATAGCGGGCTTCTTTTAATTCCATACAGGGCCTCCTCATAGCTTTACTACATAAAAATTATAGATAATATGTATTTGACGTATAGTATATCACTTTTTATAATGAATGTAAAATATAAGTGTAATTGATGAAAAAACAAATATTTATAAGAAACGCTAATTAAAATTTATTACGCACAGTTAAGAAAGGGGCAAACCAATGAAAAAGAGCAGTGCATGGTGCATGCTGGTTCCGGGACTGGTGATCTTATTTCTGTTCCTGATGATCCCGCTGCTTCGCGTTCTGGTTCCGAGTGTGTTTACGGGAGATTACCCGTTCAGTGCATACGTGGACTTTTTTAAGGACGAATATTACAGAAAGATCTTTTTGAGAACCGTGAAGATCGCGGTCATCACGACGTTTGTCTGTATGGTGGGCGGAATCCCGACGGCGTATTTCATCAGCCGCTGTGATAAGAAATGGAGAGGTCTTCTCCTCTCTGCATCGATCTTCCCGATGATGACGAACTCCGTTATCCGAAGCTTTGCATGGATCAACATTCTCGGCAGCAACGGGATCATCAACAAGGCCATGATCGCTATGGGACTGATCGGGAAACCGATGAAGCTTTTATACACCGACTTTTCTATCATCATTGGTTCTGTCTACCTGTTCCTTCCGTTAATGATCGTGACAGTTGCCGGTGTTATGGAAAATATTGACGATGATATGATGGAGGCGGCACAGAGCCTCGGAGCTTCAAGAACGGAAGCGTTCATGAAAGTCATTTTCCCGATGAGTCTTCCTGGAATCATCGTCGGCGGTATTCTGGTATTTACCGGAACCCTGACAGCTTACACGACGCCGCAGTTATTAGGAGGCAACAGCAACATGGTAATGGCGACATTGATCTACCAGAGAGCGATGTCTGTCAGTGACTGGACCGGCGCGTCCGTGATCGCCCTCATCATGATCGTTGTAACTCTGGTTGTGATCAAAGGATTTAACGCTCTGGCCGCACGGCTGGACCGCAGAGGAGAAGATTATGCGTAAAAATAAAGTGCTGACCATCTGGGCAGCGATCGTATTTGCATTTTTGATGATCCCGTTACTGATCATCACCGTAACGGCATTCGGCGGCGGAAGCGCCATCACATTCCCGATCGAGTCCTTCTCGACGAAATGGTTTGCGAACGTGTTCGCGTTAAAGTCTTTCCGCAGATCATTTCTGACCAGCCTTGAGGTTGCACTCCTTGCGACCTGCATCTCTCTTCTGGTCGGAATCCCGGCGGCTTATGCGCTGGCGAGATCCGGTTTAAAAGGAAAGCAGTTATTAAAGTCCATCTTTCTTTCCCCGACCATCGTTCCGGGAATTGTAATCGGCTTTATTATGTACCAGTGCCTGATCCTGACACTCAGGATCCCGGTATTTGCGGGACTTCTGGCAGGACACTTTATGGTAACACTGCCGTATGTGATCCGCGTAGTCGGCTCCGCAATGGAACAGTTCGACTTTTCCATCGAGGAGGCGGCATGGAGCCTCGGATGTCCGAAGGGAGCGGCGTTTTTCAAAGTCGTTCTCCCGAACGTGACTTCCGGAATCTCTTCCGCGTTCATGTTGGCGTTCATCAATTCCTTCAACAACATTCCGGTGTCCATGTTCTTATCCGGACCGGGCGTTTCGACATTCCCGTCGACACTGATGAACTATATTGAATACAACTATGATCCGACCGTATCGGCGGTTTCCGTGCTTTTAATGGCAGCTACCGTGATCATCATGGTGATCGTAGACCGCACACTGGGTATCGCAGCCCTGGCAAAATAAGGAGAATATGACCATGGCTTTTATGAGTTTAAATGGAATCGATGTTAGTTACGATAAAAAGAAACAGATCTTAAAGGGGCTGAATCTGGAAGTCGAGGAGGGCGAGCTCGTATCCCTCTTAGGACCCAGCGGATGCGGTAAGTCCACGACACTCCGCGTCGTTGCAGGCTTTATCGACCCGCAGGGCGGCACCTTCACATTAGATGGTGAGGACATGACAAAGGTCCCGGTCCACAAGCGTCAGTTCGGTCTGGTATTCCAGAGCTACGCCCTGTTCCCGCACTTAAGCGTTTATGACAATGTAGCGTTCGGACTCAGAACGAGAAAGATGGACAAGGACGTGATCGATAAGAAGGTCAAAGAGATCCTTGAGGTCTGCGGTCTGACCGAGCTTGCAGACCGTTTCCCGAAGCAGATGTCCGGCGGACAGCGCCAGCGAGTTGCCCTCGCGAGAGCGCTTGTCATCGAGCCGAAGTTACTGCTCTTAGATGAGCCGTTATCCAACCTTGACGCGAAATTAAGACTTTCCATGCGTGTTGAGATCAAACGTCTTCAGAAGCGCCTTGGAATCACCACATTATTTGTCACCCATGACCAGGAGGAATGTTTCTCTATCTCCGATAAAGTTGCCGTTATGAACGGCGGCGTGATCGAGCAGTTCGACACACCGGAGAACATCTACAAGAGACCGGCGACCGAGTTCGTCGCAAGATTCATCGGTTTCGAGAACTTCCTGGAACTTGCGAAAAAACAGGACGGCGTCTACACAGCGCCGGACGGAAGTGAGTTCTTAACTTCCATGGATCTTGACTGTGAAAACTTTGCAGGAACGATCCGGCCGGACGATATCTGCCTGGCGGATGAGATCCAGACAGAGAATGTTTTAAGCGGAACGATCGGCGTCCGCACCTTCCTCGGAAAGAGCTACCAGTACGAGGTCGAGACTTCAGCCGGAGTCTTAAAGGTCAATATGGGTACCGACCATGTTTACAAAGAGGGCGAAAAGATCCGCCTGTATCTCCCGAAGGACAAGCTGATCCTGGTGAGAAAATAAAAATTTAACTTAGTGAACCATCGCGCGGGCAGAGATCCTGTCAACGCGAAGAAATATTATCTCAAAAAGAGAGAAAGAGGAGAAAAAAATCATGAAGAAAACAGCAGCAGTTGTACTTTGCGCAGCAATGATGCTTACCGCCTGCGGCGGCGCATCCACAACAGAGACCACAGCAGCAGGAAGCCAGGCAGCAGGTTCTGAGACCACAGCTTCCGCAGAAGAGACAAAGGCAGCTTCCGGAGACGCACAGAAGCTCGTATTATCCACATACGGCCTCAGCGAAGACATTTCCGAAGAGGAAGTTTACACACCGTTTGAGAACGAGTTCAACTGTGAGATCGTTACTGAGACAGGCGGCACAAACGACCGTTATACAAAGTTAGCGGCAGACCCGAACTCCACCATCGACGTGATCGAACTCTCCCAGGCTATGACAGCGAAGGGCGCTGACGAGGGACTTTTCGATACGATCGATTTAAGCAAGATCCCGAACGCTGAGAAGTTAATTCCGGCTGCAAAAGAGCTTGCAGAGGCTGGTCAGGGTGTTCCGTACACCATCAACAGCATCGGTATCATCTACAACCCGGAGCTTACAGGATTTGAGCTCACAAGCTTTGACGACCTTTGGGACGAGCGCCTTGCAGGCATGGTTTCCATCCCGGAGATCACAACAACATTCGGACCGGCTATGGTTTATGTTGCAAGTGACCATGCAGGCGTTGATGTGACAACTGATAACGGCGAGGCAGCTTTCAAGGCACTTGCTGACTTAAAGCCGAACCTTGTTAAGACATACACAAAGTCTTCCGACCTGATCAACATGTTCACATCCGGTGAGGTTGCAGCGGCAGTTGTCGGCGACTTCGGCGTTCCGACGATCGTAGCAGCAAACCCGACACTTGTTTATGTAACACCGGACGGAGCTTACGCAAACTTCAACACCATCAATGTTACAAAGAACTGCGCAAACAAAGAGCTCGCTTATGAGTACATCAACTACCGCATCAGCGAGGAGCTCCAGACAAAGACTGGTAAGGCATTAAACGAAGCTCCGACCAACATGGATGTTACATTCACTGAGGAGGAGTCCCAGAACATGACTTACGGCGATGCAGCTGAGAAGGTTAAAGTTGTTGACTACGCTTTCGTAAACCCGATCTTAAATAACTGGATCGACCAGTGGAACAGAACGATCAACAACTAATAATGAGGAAATTTATATGAGACCCGATTTCATTCTGAAAAATGTCATGGTCTATCAGACCTTCAGACAGTGCTTTGAAAAACGGGATGTGGCAGTTGCAGGGGAAACGTTTTATTGCATTTCCCCTGCAATTTCATATCCGGGAGTTGAGGAGCGGGACGGCAAAGGCAGATACATGCTGCCGGGGCTTGTGGATATCCATATGCACATCGAGAGCTCGATGACATATCCGGGCGAGTTTTCAAGGATCACGCTTCCATATGGAGTGACAACGGTGGTTGCCGATGCCCACGAGATGGCGAATGTGTTCGGCATGGACGGCATCCGTGCTTTTATGGCGCAGAAGACGAAGCAGGACATTTTCTGGGCGATCCCGTCCAGTGTACCGGCGACAAATGAGAAGTTAGAGACAGCCGGGGCGGCCCTTGGTGTAAAGGAAATTTCTGAGATGGCATCCTTAGATGGAGTTCTCTGCCTTGGAGAGATCATGAACTATAAGGATCTCTCGGCGGAAGGCGAGAGCCGGACGAGGGCCCTCATCGATGTGTGCCGGAAGGCGGGAAAGAATCTAAGGATCGAGGGACACTGCCCGGGACTTACGGGGACGGATCTTAACCGCTTTATCTATGAAGGTGTTGATGCGGACCACACCCAGCAGACACCGCAATCGGTGATGGAGAAGACGGAGCTTGGGATGTTTCTGGAGCTGCAGTTCAAATCCCTGACACCGGAGGTCGTGAAGACCGTCTGCGATCATGAACTCTATGAGAATGTGGCGCTGGTGACGGATGACACGATGGCAGATAAGCTTCTGACCGGACATCTCAATAAGATTATCGAGACGGCTGTGAGGGCGGGGATGCCGATGGAGAAGGCGATCTACTGCGCGACCTGGACACCGTCGCGGCGGATGCATCTGGATGACAGAGGGATGATCGCGCCGGGAAAGATCGCAGACTTTATGCTGCTGGACAGTCTGGATGGGATCGATCCGGTTGTGGTTTATAAGAAGGGCGAGTGTGTGTACTGCAAGGACGAGGAGGCGTGCGGTGCGGCAGAAGCTGCGGCATGCAGTTTCCCTGATCCGTTCTACCACACGATCAACTGCCGTCCGGCGGAGATCTCCGACTTTGTGTTAAAGGCGGAAGATCCAGACGCGAAATGGGCGGAAGTCAATGTGATGAAGATCGGCGCCTTCGGAACGGCAACCACGCCGGTGAAGCGCAGAGTCGAGGTGAAGGACGGTGTGCTTGACTGGAAGTCGGCGGGACTTTCCCTTGCAGTCGTTTTCGAGCGGTACGGCAAGAATGGAAATGTCGGATATGGTCTTGTGGAAGGAGCGCTGACGAAACCGGGCGCTGTGGCCACCACGTGGTCCCACGACAGCCATAACCTGTTTGTCCTGGGAACAGATGAGAACGATATGAAACTGGCCCAGAGGCGCGTCCTGGAGCTCCAGGGGGCATATGTGGTATTCGCCGGAGGAAAGTTCCTGGCGGAGGCGAGACTTACAATCGGCGGCATCGTTTCGGATCAGCCGATCGAGGTCCTCGGACAGGAACTGAAAGAAGTCCGGGCGGCGATGGAAGGTCTCGGATATGTGAACAACAACGTGATCATGTCCATGTCCACGCTTTGTCTGCCGGTTTCACCGAAGTTAAAGCTCACGGATCACGGGCTTTTGACGGTGCCGGGGCAGGAACATGTGCCGTTGGTTGAGAAGTACGGGAAGTAGTTTTACGGCCCGCCGCCGGTTTTCTCCCCGGATAGTGGAAGAGCCGGATCAGATCGAAATTATGAAGGATGAAATTAGAACGATGAAGAAGATTATCAAAAACGGCATTGTTGTGACGATGAACGCGGCAGGTGATGTCTGGGATCATGGTTATGTAATGTTTGAGGATACGAAGATTCTGGCAGCAGGTCCGGAAGATGAGCTTGAGAAGACGCTTCAGGAGCTTACTGCGCAGGGGATCTTAAAAGCTGGCGAGACCTTCGAAGAGATCGATGCGAAGCGCGCCATCGTGATTCCGGGTCTTGTGAACACCCACTGCCACCTCGGAATGATCCCGTTCCGCGGTCTTGGGGACGACTGCAAGGACCGCCTGCGGGTGTTCCTGCTCCCGATGGAGAACCAGGCTATGGACGCGGAGATGGCCAGGCTTTCCACGAGATACGCCATCGGCGAGCTGCTGCTTTCCGGCGTGACGACAGTGCTTGACATGTACTATTTCGAGGAAGTCGTGGCGAAGGTCATGGACGAGATGGGGATCCGCGGAATCGCCGGTGAGACGGTGATGGAAAAGGATTCCTGTGACAGTAAGAACGCGGATGAGGCCATCAGGCGGGGAATCGCCCTGATCGAAGCATACAAAGATCACCCGCGCGTTTCCGGAGCGATCACGCCCCACGGAACGACGACCTGCAGCCCGGAGACCTTAAAGAGGGCCTATGAGGAGGATGTAAAGGCGGGAACTGTATTTACGCTCCATGTGGCGGAGATGGACTACGAGATGACCCAGTTAAGGGAACAGTATAACATGACGCCCATCGAGTTTATGGAGCATATCGGAGTCCTCGGACCGAATACGCTGGCGGCCCACAGCATCCGCACGACGGAACATGATGTGGAGATCCTAGCGAAGCATGGCGCGTCCGTGGCCCACTGCATCGCCTCCAACACGAAGGCCGCAAAGGGCGTAGCCCCGGTGTCACTGATGCATAAGCACGGCATGTCCGTCGGCTTCGGCACCGACGGTCCGGCGAGCGGAAATACGTTAGACCTGTTCATCCAGATGCGGATGTGTGAGAACTTCCACAAAAATGAGCTCCGTGACCGCAGCGCATTTCCGGCAAAGGAGGTGGTCTCCATGGCGACCATCGAGGGAGCAAGAGCGTTAGGACTCGGTGACATCACCGGTTCCATCGAGCCCGGAAAACAGGCGGATCTCGTCCTCGTAGAGACCGACTCCCCGAATATGTTTCCGGTATACGACCCGTATTCGGCACTTGTGTACAGCGCGATTGCATCGAATGTGAGAGATGTTTATGTTGCGGGTGAGTGCCTCGTAAAAGAAAAGAAGCTTGTCCGTGAGGACTTCGCGAAGATCAGGAATGACCTTCGGGAGAAGATGGAGCGGACGGCGTTTAAGGATATGAAGAATCTGGTGTAGAAGACAAATATCTTGACGGAAACTGTAAAAGTACATATAATTCTGAATATAGGACAAGGGGATAGCTTGAGGAAGAGTTATCTCCTTTTTTTAAAATTTAGAGAGAAAAATACACAGACAGAAGTTCCTGTCAGGCAGCTGGGAGAAAAATAATGAGGATGTTCAGGATAAAAATGACGGCGGCGAGGACAAACCCGCAGCAGATCCGCGAGGTGCGGATCGATTCGGAAAAAACGGTGGGAGAACTTCTGGAACTTGTCCGTATTGTATATGAATATGGGGATGTAAGAGGAAGTCTGTTAAATGAGGCGGGAGCCAGCCAGTCCCCGGAGACAAAGCTTAAGGACCGGATCCACGTCAGAGATCTCCTGACCGTAAATTATGCGAACAAATCGATCACACCGATTTATCTGGAAGTCCTTGAGGAGTTTGATGGATCCGGGGAGACAGCCCCGATTCTCGAAAGATACAGGATAATTCCAAGGCGGACAAGAAAGACGGCATTTGGTTATCCTGCGTTTGCGCCTGAAGAGGCGGAGCGCTTTCAAAAATATCTGAATAAGGAGATTGATAAGGTATTCGCCCCGGAGCTTGTGGTGCCGGACTTTGCCTGGGAAATTGCGACACCATGGCAATCATTGCTGGATTCCGGAACGGCTGCGGATCTGAAAATATTAATAAAAGAAAACAAGCTTCCTGTCAATGTCTACCTGAGAAAATCGGAGCTGGAAAAGGGAATCATAAAAGAAGCCGGAAAATCAGATTTCTGGGAAAATATCATGCAGACAATGGGAATCACTGAGTATTTTCAGGTCAAAGAGCTCTGCATCCAGGGCAGTAAATTTGTCAATGAAGACGCGGTGGATACAACATTCCCGGTTTTAAGCAGGAACCGCCTTGTTGATGAGAATTACTGGTATCGCACGATACTGGCAAAAGAATTCATGGAATTTTTTGAAAACTGGCTGGGGAGCGGAAAAGAAAGAGAATACATAAAGGACCATGCGGAGCAGACCTGTTTTCTGGCAGTATGCAGGCTTTACGGCTTTGCGGACCGGGAGCTGGTGACTGAATTTTATAAGATCTTGTGTCCGGAGCAAAATGCGGCAGAGCGGGTAGGAAACTTCTGGAAACAGGCGATGCAGTGTGCGCTCCAGTATAATATCAAAAAGATAGTGGGGATGGAAGTCTACTATGATTCGCAGAGTGTCTCCTCCAATTCTGTAAAGCTGTTATATCGGTCATTTCTTACGTCAGACCGGTTTCATTATGTTCCGACAAAGGCGGAGATCGAGGATATCGTAATTTCCGGTATCGGCTTTTCGGAAAAAGACAGGGAAGCGCTGATAGACATTATGGAGAGAAAATACCGCTGTGAGAGAACGAACGGAAGATTTATTGTTGGGGAACTAGAAAAAGCGATACATACAGGAATTCCGGCGGGAGAGCTTACCGGGTATCTTCAGAAGGTATTATTATCGGGCAGAAGATCCTCATACCTTGGCGATATCATGGAGATTCTTGAACGTGCGCAGCGGACGGTGAGGAAAATACCACTGGGAGGATATACGGAGACGGAGATCAATCGTGCGGTGACAAAGAAAAAAGTAGTACGGGTCGAAAAGAAGATATATCCGAATGACCCGTGTCCGTGCGGTTCCGGAAAGAAATACAAGAATTGCTGTGGAAGAAGGTGAGAGGCGTGGGGACAAAGAATGAGATAGTTTACGATCTTAGACATTTTGAGAGAGATTTCAATGAGACAGAGCAGGTCAATGGGCTGGAGCAGGCTCTGGCGGAGCCTAAAAAAGATATCAGGATTAAGATGTTGGCAAACGAGCAGAGGGAGGCTGGGATTCCCTATGAGTCAGGGGATAAGATCTTTTCACTGAGGGCAGTCTGGAAGAATGATTCCAATACGCAGAGCGCGTTATGCAACGTGTACGTGGATGAAACACACGGGGAATGGATCTCGGCAAACTGCAGCTGCTCAGAATTTAATAGGAACAGATATTGCTGCCATCATGTCACCGCGCTTCTCTCCCAATATCTGATGGATCATTGGGGAACGGAAATTTTCCGGGGAACAAAAATCGAAAAGAAGCTGGCGGAGCAGGCCGGAGTACCGGATCCATTTGTTCCGGGAGTTCTGAGAAAAACGGATCAGGATCTTCTTGAAATGTTGAACATGCCCCAGGTCGGGAATATGGATCCGCTGGCGGAATTTGCGACAAACACGGAACTTCATATGGAATGCCATCTGGCGAAAGAAAAGGGTGGTGTCTCCCTGGAGCTGAAGATCGGAAGTAAGAGAAGGTATGTGGTAAAAAGCATGCTGGAATTATTTAGATCCTGCGATGAGGGAAGAGTGTACCAGATCGGAAAGACAGACTGTCTTTCATCGCTTGACCAGTTTGACATGGATGGGCGGAGAGCGATGGAGCTTCTGCTGGGACAGTACCGTC